>Ga0114966_10001394_pt1 | contig 22445 bp, 13 predicted proteins | sample M_130207_XF_Meta_FD_87029 | JGI IMG/M metagenome (GOLD analysis project Ga0114966, IMG submission 87029) | Freshwater microbial communities from Lake Montjoie, Canada to study carbon cycling - M_130207_XF_MetaG | ecosystem: Environmental > Aquatic > Freshwater > Lake | place: Lake Montjoie... | reverse complement strand
GACCGTGACTCGTTCTTCGAGATCGCACCCCACTACGGCCAGGCGCGTATCGTCGGCCTCGCCCGTGTCGACGGCTATCCGGTAGGGATCATGGTGAATAACCCGCTCCACCGAGGCGGGAGCACTGATGTGGCTGCCGGGAGCAAGGCACTGCGTCTCATCCAGCTGTGCGATGTCTTTCACCTTCCGCTCATCGACCTCGCCGACGAGCCCGGACTCATGGTGGGCCTCGAGTCGGAACTCGCCGGAATCGAGCGGGTCGGTGCCCGGCTGGTGTGTGCCGTGGTGGACAGTCGCATGCCGTGGCTCACGTTCGCCATCCGACGTCTGTACGGCGTCGGTGGACAGACACACCACCGGTCAACGGGCATGTTCCTGCGCTACGCCTGGCCGTCGGCGAGATGGGGCTCCATGCACATCGCCGGTGGCGCCGCAGCCGCATATCGACGCGAGATCGAGGCGGCCGACGACCCCGACGCCGCGCGTGCCGAGATCGAGGAGCGCCTGGAAAAAGTGACCTCGCCCTTCCGCACCGCGGAGGCCACCGGTCAGGACATCATCGACCCCCGCGACACCCGCCCGCTCGCCGTGGAGTTCGTGCACGACGCCCAGCGGATACTCGCCACACAGATCGGCCCGCCGCGGATGCCTTTCAGGCCGTGACCGAACGCGCTGCACGTACGATCGCGGACATGCAGGTGGGCGTCAGCGCGGTCGTCTCATCCGACGAGGATGTGGAGTTCGTTCGGGAGTGCGAGCGGATGGGCGTTACGTCGGTCTGGATTCCGGAGGCGTGGGGCTACGACGCGCTAACGCCACTTGCACATCTCGCGGCCGTCACGTCGACGATGAAACTCGCGACGGGCATCGTTCAGGTCGGCGCCCGCTCGCCAGCCATGCTCGCGATGCAAGCGATGTCGGTGCAGCAGATGTCGGGTGGTCGCCTGGTACTCGGGTTGGGGTCGAGCGGTCCGCGCATCATGGAAGCGTGGCACGGGGTGCCGTTCCAGAAGCCGGTTGCGACGATGCGCGAGACGATCGAGATCGTGCGCCAGATCGCACGGGGTGACCGGCTCGAACACCACGGCGAGGTGTACGACCTCCCACCCGCGGGTGCGGGTCGCGGAATCCGTTCGATGGTTCAGCCGGTCGCACCGATCCCGATGGTGATCGCGGCACTCGGGCCGAAGAACCTCGAGCTCACCGGCGAGATCGCCGACGGATGGCTCGGTAACGCGTTCATGCCCGAACACGCCGACGTTTTCCTCGACCCGATCCGCGTTGGCTGCGCACGAGCTGGCCGAACGATCGACCAACTCGACCTCGTCATGCCTGTCGCCGTCGAGATCACCGACAACCCCGAGGAGGCAGGCCGCCGCCATGCAGGCGGCTACGCGTTCACCATCGGCGCGATGGGCCCCCCCGGGAAGAACTTCTACAACCGTGCGTTTTCGGCGCAGGGATACGGCGACGACGTCGCCGCGGTGTACGAGCTCTGGCAGGCCGGCAAGCGCGAGGATGCCGCTGCCCGCGTGCCGTTCGACATCGGGTTCAGGACGAATCTGCTCGGGCCGCCTGAGGTGATCCGCGACCGCGTGCGCCTCTACCGTGACGCCGGCATCACAACACTGCAGGCCAAAGTGGCCGGCCCCGACCGACTCGACGTGGTCGCACAACTCGTGGACCTCGTGCGCGAGGTGAATGAGGAACGACCCGGACTGTCCACGCGATAGACGCGAGGGTTCCTGGCCCTCCCGACTACTTGCCGTCGGCGGCCTCGGCTGCAGCCTTGATCCCCTCGACAACCTTGGTCATGTTGACGCGATGTTCGTCGATCCGACGGGCCAAGATGCGTGGTTCCTTTTCGGGCATCGACTCGATGGCTGCCGTGATGCCCGACGGACCCGGACCGAGGATGACTGAATAGCGAAGGCGGGTGGCACCGGCGATCGCGGCGGCTTCGAAGTGCCAGCGGGCCCCGGGGTTGTCCGGATCAGAGGTGACCCAGCCAAACTCGGTCGGTTCGTTGCAGCGGTCGACGAAGCAGGGCACTTCCCACTGCCCGACGGCCGGATGGGAGTTGGAGCCGATGAACCTCGCGCCAACGGCCGGGCCGTCGAACCCCTCGGCCCAGCGCGCCCCGGTGAACTCCTCGCTGAAGTTCGAGCCGAACCCGATGTCGGTCAGGTACTTCCACACCGTCGAGGGCGGGGCGTCGATGTCAACCTCAACGACGGCGCCGGGCCCGTCGGCGTGACGGGGCGGGTTGCTCGGTCCCCGCTCCCAGGTGTGGGCAAAGCGGTCGACGTAGGTGATCGTGCGCGCCGGATAGCGGGGCGCTCGTCGAAAATCGGTTCCCCGTGTCCATGCGACTGGGATCATCGCAATCTGCGTCATGCCCTCCGGGATGCTGAGCAGCTCGGCGACGTCGTCGGACCGGGTAAGGATGGCAGTCGTCCACGCCGTGCCCAGCCCTCGAGCCCGCGCTGCGACACAGAAACTCCACACCGACTGGATGACCGAGTCGAACAGGCCGGGGCGACCACTGCCGTCATGAACGCCGATGATGGTGGGGATGACAATCACCGGCACCTCGGCGAGATGTTCGGCCAGATGAGCGGCCGAGGCCATCACCTTCTCGTTGGGGTGGCCGGTGCCGGCAAGCCGGTCACGGGTCTCGATCATCCAGTTCCCCGCCGACTCCCGATACAAGTCAGCAAGGCGTTCTTTTATCTTCTGATCGCGGACCACGATCCACCGTCTGCTGCCCTGGTTGCCACCCGACGGGGCCTGCTCGGCCACATCGATGCAGTCGAGGATGATCTGGTGGTCGAGCGGCCGCTCGAGGTCAAGCCGCCGCCGCACCGCTCGCGTGGTGGTCAACGCTGCGTCTACCGAGGCGATGAAGGAATGACCGTCCATGCCACTGAAGACTAAACGAGCCTGACCTAGTGAGTCCACTTGACGGACTTACTGCGCAGCGGCGAGGATGGTCAGATCGTCTTGAAACAACAAGGGGTGGACCGTGGCCGATGAGCACGTGAAGGCAATGACCGCCGACATCGAGACACCGGTGTTCGAGCGCACCGCATTCACGAAGCCGAAACCGCTCCGGGAGGCGACGGTAGCCATCGTGACCTCGGCATCGTTGCATCATCCCGACGACCCAGATTTCGATCCCGTCGACACGGGTTATCGGGTGTTGTCATCGGCCCGCCGGGACTACGTGATGGGCCATTGGAGCCCGAACTTCGACACAACCGGCTTCGCTGTCGACATCAACACCGTGTTCCCGATCGACCGACTCGACGAACTGGCCGCGCAGGGCGTAATCGGTGCGGTGGCGTCGGAGCACCTTGCCTATGCCGGCAACCAGTTCGACCTCAGCGGGGTGCGTCTCGACAGCGGACCGGCCGGCGCAAAGAGGCTCGTGGCCCAAGGCGTCGACGTTGTGCTCCTCACCCCGGTTTGACCGTTGTGCACGCGTACCGTGAGTACGCTCGCCCACGTCTTCGAGGCGGAGGGTCTTGCCACGATCGCTCTCGGCTCCCAGCGGAACCAGATCGCCAACACGGCACCGCCGCGAGGCCTGTGGTGCGACTTCCCGCTGGGTCGGCCGCTTGGCAAGCCGGCCGATGCCGAGTTCCAGCACCGGGTGCTCGCCCACGCCTTCGCATTGTTGCAGGCCACGGGGCCCGTGTTCGAGACCTTCGCGGAACGCATCGCGGACGACGGCACCGAGGTGCTGGCTTGTCCACTTCCGCCTCGCCACGATGCCAACGCCCATCCGGCGGTTGACGAGGCACGGGGCTTGCGCGCAGCCTATGACCGTGCCGTCCATCGCTACGGCAATCGAGTCGGCGCCGGGCGTGTTGTCGACGCTGACCACATCACCGACGCCATCGAGGCGTTTGCGCGTGTCGCTGATGGCACCGACTGGAAGCAAGCAGCCATTCCCGGGATCCCTGCCCGAGTAGCCCAGGACATTCGCGGCTACTACGAAACGGCCGCTCTCGGCCTCGCCGACCACGTGCCCGGCGCGTGGGCAGGAACTCGCTGGTTCTTCGACCGCACCGAGGGCGGAAGGACCGTGACGGCAGCGCGCGAGGCCATGCGCGTGGCCGGAGTGAAACAGTCGGTGTGGTTCTACATGACCCCCGGCGACCGCTGAGAACTTCGGGGCGACGTGCCGTGGCCAACCACCGTTCCCCGCGCACTTCCCCAACTCGCATGAAGGAGTCCATCCATGTCTGATGTCGCTGTGTACCAAGTCGTCAAGACGATGCACCGTTCACGATGAAAGGCGCCTCGCTGCGCACCGGCCGAATGATCATCTTCACCTTCCCGTCCGAGGCAAAGGCTCGAGTGAGTACACTTGACGGACCCACGAGCGTTCGGTCAGAGTGCGAGCACCGGGTAAGGCAACCACTGCCGACAGGGGAGCGAGATGAGCGATCAGGAATACGCCGAGCCAGATGCGTCGGACAAGAACGTCGTCTGGCACAAGACCGCCTGCATTCTCTGCTCGAACAACTGCGGCGTCGAGGTGCGCCTTGATGGTCGCAGGATCACCCGAGTTCGCGGCAACAAGGCCCACGTCGCGTCGAAGGGCTACACCTGCGAGAAGGCGTTGCGTATCGACCACTACCAGAACGCCCGAAGCCGGCTGACCTCACCCATGAAGCGCATGCCGGACGGGACGTTTGCCGAGATTGATTGGGACACTGCGATCGCCGAGGTCTCCGCTGGTCTGGTCGGGGTGCGAGAACGTCACGGCGACTCGATCCTGTACTACGGCGGCGGTGGACAGGGCAACCACCTCGGTGGCGCCTACGCCCAGTCCACCCGCAAGGCGTTCGGGATCACCCGAATGTCCAACGCACTGGCTCAGGAAAAGACCGGCGAGGCGTGGGTCGAGGGCCGGATGTTCGGCGCCCACACCCACGGCGAGTTCGCTGATGCCGAGGTGGCGCTGTTCCTCGGCAAGAACCCGTGGCACTCTCACGGATTCGACGAAAGCCGTCGAGTGCTCAAGGCGATCTCGGCCGACCCGGCCAGGGCGCTCATTGTGATCGATCCGCGTCGAACCGAGACCGCCGATCTGGCCGACCACTGGCTCCCCGTGAAACCCGGTACCGACGCCTTCCTGCTCGCCGCACTCGGCGCGGTGCTGACGCAGGAGAACCTGATCGCGACCGATTGGTTGGCCCGCAATGCCGTCGGGGTGGACGAAACGATCGCTGCCTTCGCGGCGATCCCCGTCGCTGACTTCGCGCAGCGCTGCGGCATCGATGAGGCAACCATCCGGACGGTGGCTCGCCGGCTTGCAGCAGCCAAGAGCGTTGCTGTCTATGAAGATCTTGGCGTCGAGATGGCGCCGCACTCCACGCTGGTGTCGTACCTGCAGCGGGTGATCTGGGTGTTGCTCGGCAACTTCGCCGAACCCGGCGCGATGAGCACCCACACCTGGTTCGCGCCACTGTTCAACTACCACAGTGCGGGCCGGGAGTTGCTCGACCCCGTGACCGGTGGGCAGATCATCTCGGGCATGGTGGCGTGTAACGACATCGCAGACGGCATCCTGAGCGACCACCCGGAACGCACCAGAGCGCTGTTCATCGAAAGCGCGAACCCAGCGCACTCCCTTGCCCAGTCCGAGAAGTTCCGCCGTGCCATGCGGCGTTGCGAGTTTTCCGTGGTCATCGACGTAGCTATGACCGAGACAGCGCTCGAGGCCGACTATGTGCTGCCCGCAGCGTCGCAGTACGAGAAGGTTGAGACGACGTTCTTCAACTTCGGGTTTCCCGATAATCGCATCTGCCTGCGTCCGCCACTGTTGGAGCCGCTCGGTGATTCGCTGCCCGAACCGGAGATCCACAGCCGGCTGGTGGCGTCGCTCGGACTGCTCAACGACACGGTCATCGAGACATTGCGCCGGGCTGCGCAGCAGGGTTACGAGGCGTTCGGCGCCTGCTTCACGAGCCTCGCTGCGAGCAACCCGTCGGTTGGCATGGTTGGCGCGGTCGTGGCCTACCGCACCCTCGGCCCGACGCTGCCACACGGTATGGAGACGGCTGCGGCACTGTGGCTCCGCGCCCAACAATTGGCGGCCACGTATCCCACTCAGGTGCGCGCGGCTGGCCACGCTGGGGAGGGCCCCGCCCTCGGATCTGCGCTGTTCGATGCGATGGTGCACAATCCCGACGGCGTGGTGTTCACCCGTCACGAGCACGGCGATGGGTGGAACCTGCTGGGCACTCCCGATCGGAAGATCCACGTTGCCATCGACGAGCTGCTCGACGAACTCCGCTCGCTGCCGAACCACACCGAGCGGCACACCAGCGCGGAGTTCCCCTTCATCCTGTCCGCCGGTGAGCGGCGGTCGTTCACCGCCAACACCATCATGCGCGATCCGGCGTGGCGCAAGAAGGACCCCGAGGGAGCGCTGCGGCTCAGCCCAGGTGATGCCGGTGCGCTCGGGGTGGTCAGCGGGTCCCGAGTGCGGATCACTACACCCGGCGGCACAGCAGTGGCGGTGGCCGAGGTGACTGACACCATGATGGACGGCCACATCGCCCTCCCCAACGGCCTCGGCCTCGGCTACTCGCCAGCAGGCGGCTCACCAGAACTCACCGGTGTAGCCCCCAACGAACTGACCCTCACCGACTGGTGTGATCCCATCGCCAAGACACCCTGGCACAAACACATCCCGGCTCGGCTCGAACCGGTCGACCGCTGAGGGCCGGCTCGCCATGAGACGAACCCGATTCGACGACAACCCGTGCCCGATCGCCCGCACCGCCGACCTGCTCGGTGATTGGTGGACTCCTCTGGTCCTTCGGGAGTTACTGCTCGGCCGCAGCCGCTTCAACGACATTCAGGAAGCGCTCAACATCAACCGCACCGTCCTCACCCAGCGCCTCGCACGCTTGGTCGACCAGGGCATCGTCGAGCGACACCGCTATCAGGACCGCCCGCCCCGCGACTCGTTCGTGTTGACCGACAAGGGCCGCGCCCTCTGGGACGTGCTCAGCGTCATGTGGCACTACGGCGAGCAATGGCTCTTCGACACCCCTACGCCCATCGAGATGTACGACAAGCACTCCGGTGAACGGATCGAGCCCACTGTCATCGACCGCAACACCGGCCAAGCGCTCGATCTGGCCACCACCCGACGGAGGCTCCGGGCCGGCTCCGAGCCCACCACCTGAAGGAACGCTCGCGACTGGAGTGCCGCCCCCCCCCCGACGACTGTGCCACGGGCAATCGGCCCGTAGCGTGACGGCATGAACGTTGTCGTGTTCGGTGCGAGTGGGTACGTCGGTGGTCGCTTGATCCCGGTCCTGCTGAAGCGGGGCCACCGTGTGCGTGCCATCACGCGCAGCGCCGCATCGCTCGACAACCACCCTTGGCGGGCCGACGTTGAGGTAGTGACGGCCGACCTGTTCGAACCGGCATCACTGACACGGGCTCTGGAGGGCATGGACGTTGCGTATTACCTCGTGCACTCCATGGAACAGTCGAACTTTGCCGACCTCGACCGCAGGGCCGCGCAGGCACTCGCCAGTGCCACAGCAACGGCGGGCCTGCACCGCGTCGTGTACCTCGGCGGCCTCGGGCAGGGCTCGCTGTCCGAACACCTAGAGAGCCGTCAGGAAGTGGGCCGCATCCTCGCCAGCGGTCCGGTGCCCGTTACCGAGTTCCGGGCTGCGGTCGTCATCGGTTCGGGTTCGCTGTCGTTCGAGATGACCCGTTACCTCACCGAGGTGCTGCCCGTGATGGTCGCCCCGAAGTGGGTCACCACCCAGTGCCAGCCCATCGCCATCCGTGATGTGCTGACGTACCTTGCGTCGTGCCTCGACGAACCCGCAACGGTCGGTCGGGTCCTCGAGATCGGCGGCCCCGACACGGTGTCGTACGAGGACATGATCCAGCGCTACGCGAAGGTCGCCGGCCTGCGGCGCCGCTGGCTCATCCGGGTGCCCCTGCTCTCGCTGGGACTGTCGGCCCGGTGGGTCGGTGCCGTCACCCCGCTGTCCAACCAGGTTGCCGTCCACCTCGTGGAGAGCCTGCAGCACGAGGTGATCGTGCACGACCACTCCGCAGAGGCCCTTATGCCGTTCGAACGGATCGGGTACGACGAGGCGGTTCGCCTCGCGCTCGAGAACACTCGTGGTGCCAGCGTGCCAACGCGGTGGGCGCGGGGTTCCTGGCAACCCGCCGAGCCGATGCCCTCGGACCCGGAGCACGCCTTCGGCGCCATCATGCGCGATGTCCGCACCATCCGGTGCGCGGCCCCACCCGCAGACGTGGCGGCGGCGTTCATGCGCATCGGAGGCAGCAACGGGTACTACGCCGCGAACTGGGCGTGGCGCATCCGTGGCGCACTCGACACCCTCGTTGGAGGTGTTGGCCTGCGGCGCGGTCGCCGGCACCCAACGCAACTGAGCGTTGGCGAACCGCTCGACTTCTGGCGGGTGGTCGCCGTGGAGCCCGGGGTGGCCTTGGAACTCAAGGCAGAGATGAAACTTCCCGGAGAGGCGTGGCTGGGCTGGCGGGTTCGGGAGATCGATGGCGGGACCGAGTTGACCCAAACGGCGTGGTTCGTGCCCCGCGGGCTCCTGGGTCGGGCCTATTGGTACTTCCTCGTGCCGTTCCACGGGCTGATTTTCCCGCGGATGGCCCAGGGGATCATCCGAGCCGCCGACGCTACAAACACACCCTGTGCACTTACTGGTTAGGCTTCTTCTTGTCCATGCAGTGACAGACAAACTGGGAAGACACCAATGCGATTAGCGAAAGTTTTGCGTTCGGGGCGCAATTCGCGGCGTGTCCGCCCTCACCGCAAGCCTTGGTCCTCGCTGTCCCGGGCGCAGCGACGCAGGTTCCGCACCGTCGCTGCGGGCGTAGCGTCAGCAGCGACGCTCCTCACGCTCACCGTCGTGGTCGTGGTGAGCGCCGTCAGCGAACGGGCCGGCACATTCGTGTCGCCAACCACCTGCACGAACACAACCGCCAGCAATCTCAAGTTCGACCCGGCAACCGGCGCCGAAGGGACCAGCGTCTACATCACCGCTGCGAACTTCGCCGACGTCACCGACGTCACCTTCAACGGCACGCCGGTCACCTCCTACAACGTGATCTCCGCCACCGAGATCACCACCGCGGTGCCCGCCGGCGCCACGAACGGGCCCATCGCGATCGTGTCCGGAACAACTCCCGTCACGAGCGACACCTGCTTCACGACCACCTCGCCGGCAATCGCCTCATTTGGCCCCGTATCCGGAGCAGCAGGAACCACGCTCACGATCACCGGCGCGAACCTCGCCGGCGCAACGGCAGTGAAGTTCAACGGCCTGCCCACCACGCCCAGCGCGGTAACAGCAACAACGGTCACAGTCACCGTTCCCCCCAATGCCGTCACCGGCCTCATCTCGGTAACGACGCCCGTGAGCACCGGGGTCGCTACCGCCACCTTCACCGTGTCATCGCCAGCGATCACCACCTTCGAGCCGACGGGCGGTCGCGCAGGAACCGTCGTCACACTCACCGGCGCAAACCTTGCAGGTGCCACCGCCGTCCGATTTGGTGCCGTTCCTGCAGCGTCGTTCAGCGTGCTCTCGGCAACACAGGTGACGGCCACCGTGCCGACAGGCGTTACCGGTGGCCCTATCACGATCACCACACCGTCGGGCGCGGCGACGGCGAGCGCAGACTTCGCGGGTGACCCCACCATCATCTCGTTCGCACCCACCTCTGTTGCACCGGGCACTTCGCTGACGATCACCGGCGCAAACCTCAACTCGGTCACCGCTGTCGGCTTTGCCGGATCGGCAGCGGTGGTCACCTTTACTGTCCTTTCATCGACGCAGATCACGGTGACGGTGCCGCCGGACGCAACGAGCGGAACCCTTGTGCTGCAGGGCACCGGTACAACTGCCACCTCCGCCTCGCCGCTCACCATTCTCCCCTCAGTGACCTCGTTCTGGCCGCTCACCGGCCCTGCGGGAACCGTGGTGACCATCACGGGCTACAACCTCAACACCCCCACCGCCGTCACCTTCAATGGTGTGCCTGCATCCCAGTTCCTGTCGGTGTCGCCCACCGAACTGACCGCGACGGTTCCGGCCGGGGCCACGAACGGCACGATCCGCGTGGGGACCGCTTCCGGATCCGGGGACAGCGCCAGCACGTTCGGCACCGCCGCCACGCCACCCCCCGTGATCGTGCCGATCCGCCCGATCACCGTTCCACCGCCACCGGCCGAACCGCCACCGGACTTGCTGCCACCGCCGCCGGACTTTGGACCGACACCGATACCGCTGCCGCGACCGCCACCGCCAGCGACATCGCGACCGCCACCGCCACCGCCACCGGACTTGCTGCCGCTACCGCTGCCACCGGATGAGGAAGGACCACCGACCACCAAGTGGGTGCCGACCACCACCACGGTGCCGACTACCACCACGGTGCCGACTACCACCACGGCCCCAGCGCCGCTCACAGCACCCACTTCACTTTCCGACAGCGGGATCACGCTCACCAACCAGGTGGGCACCATTGGCCCCAACGCGTCGGGAATCCAAACGTGGACTGGCACCGCTACCGCCGCGTTCGGCCTCCTGAGGATCCCAGTGACGCTGGCCTACTCGAGCTATCTGCAGTGGACACTGACCGCCAGCGCCGCCGCAGCAACCGTCAGCAAGGGTTTGTTCTCCCTCTCCCTCACCGCTATCAGCGGCTCGGTGATCGCCACCCCTGAAGGAACTACCTGGAACCTCGTCGGTGCGTTGGGTACCCGGCTCGTGGTGGTGGGTAGCTCAGCGGCCGAACCGCAGGGCAAACTTGCGGTCCTCGGCGGCACGGTTGCCGTTGAACCTTTGTGCCCCACGCTCGCGGTCTCCACCGGGCTCTGCAGGACCGGCACCGAGGCCGGCCCGTACCTGCGCCTCGTCGGCAACAAAACCAACGCAACTGCTGGCTTCTACGCAAACCTCGGTACGGGGGTTCCCCTCCAGGCCCTCGGCACGTACGAGGCCGCCGTGAACCTTGCCACGGGCGCGTTCGTGCTGGAGGGCCGGTTCGACGCCACCAGCGAGGCCGCTATGAGCGGCATCGTGATGACCGGGCTGACCGTCCGGGTGGCGGCAGGCGAGCGAACCTTCGCGACGCTTGCCGGTGACATCGTCCCCGAGAGCGGGGCAGCGAACGGCGGCTTCGACGTCGTCATCCGCGGCAGCGGCCGGATCAAGGTGCCCAAGTTGTTTTCCTGGAACGCCCCACGCATCTCGCTGGCATACGTCAACGGCGGCTTTGTCGTGGTCGGGTCGCTCGCAAACAGGCCCAGTTTCGGCGATGCCGGCATGTCCAGCTTCGCGTACTTCAACACCCAGCAGGACACGACGACCCGCGTGCTCGGCACCGTGCTCCGCGTGCCGCCGACGACGTACATGTTCGCCGGCTCGATGCAGACTCCGGGCTTTCTCACCAAGCACCTCGGCGTGCCGAAGAGGGAACTCGGTGTGTACGCCACGTACACCACCTCGGGGATCGCAAGGATCACCGCGGTGATACCGGCGAACCTCAAGCTTCCGCCGATCCCCAACGTGAAGACCACAATCACCAATTTCACGCTGACCTCAACGATGAACTTCGAGCCGAATCCGGGATCAACCGAATACGGGTATCAGGTTGCCGCCAACGGCGTGATGTCGATCAACAACAACGCCCAGATCGCGCTCGTACTGGCGTTGAAGTACACGCCGTTCGAGTTCTCCATCGCGCTCTCCGCCGTCGGGTTGAACGGTGGGGCGGTGTGGCCGAATATCTTCGGGGTAACCGGCCTGAACCTCAATGCCGTCGCGATCCAACTCAACCTCACCCCGGGCCGGTTCCCGTTCGTGGGTATCGGGCTCGCGGGCTCCGGCAGCCTCCCCGGCAAGCTGCGCGAGTACATGGGCATCGACTCCAACGCGCCGATCCCGATCTCGTTCGTGATGAACCTCGGGTCGGTGGACCCCTGCCTGTCGGTGTCGGTGGGCGACCCGAGCAGCGCGACGCCGATCACTGCGATGCCACCGGGCACGAAGGTGCTCACGTCAACGTACCTCAGCCTGCTCGTGTCGCCATTCGGTTGTTCCGTCGGGGTGTTCGACGTACCAGCCGGGGTGCAGATCCGGGCCAAGGCCGCCGTTCTCTCGACCGCGGTGGAACTCTTCGCCGCCTACAACCCGAACGCCGCCGGTCCGCCCGGCGTACCGAAGACACCGTCATTCCGGGCCTGGCTCAAGGTGGACAACCCCAACTCCGACGCGAAGGTGAGGGTTGATGGATCGCTGAGACTGTCCTTTGCAGCCGGGGGATGGGTACTCCTCCCGTTCATCGAGATCATGGGCGGGATCAAGATCGGCGGGGCAGCCCGGATCAACCTCTTCGGCAGATGCTCGCTGACTGGTTGCGATGCCGGAGGGACTGGTGCCGTTTCAATCGGCGGGTTCAACCTCATCATGGCGGTTGCAGTAAAAAACCTCGGCATGCCGTGGTGGTCTGTCTCGGCCTCGGGAAGCATGAGTGTCGCCGGGGCTCAGCTTGCGATAACCGGGGCGTGGGACCCGCTCAATGGGGGCTACCAGTTCAGCGGTAGCGGTACCTTCCCGAACGGCAAGCTACTCGAGAGCTTCGAACTGAGCCTCTCCTGGAACCCATTCAACGGCACCTTGCCGAAAGCAACGTTCAGTGCCTCGGGCACGCTCGGTGGACGATTCAAGTCCGCCACGGGCGTGGCCGGAACGTTCTCGACGGGTTCGGTGGACCTGCTGCCGACCGCCTCCGAACTGAGACTGGTGGTGAGCCCGAACGTCGACCTCGGCCTCATCTCGATCCCGGTTTCACTCGGGTTCGTTGTCTGTCTGACCGGTCCCTGTGCGGGAACGGTCACGTCAAAGTTCGGCATCTCGTCGAACTTCAAGGGCATCCCCATCAACCTCCCCGACATCAACCTCGGCGAGTACTGGAACTTTGACGCCTCCACGTCGGGTTCGTTCTCGGGTTCGGGCAAGGTGGGAAGCGACTGGGGTGGCCTCAAGGGCGACTTCTCCGGATCCGTGACGCTCGGGATCTCGTCGTCGGCGGGCTTGACCGTGGACCCCAACGTGAGCGTGCGTGCCTACGCCGGCTACGGAGGCAGCTGGCATGGCCTGGCGACGGTCGGGGCCGACGTCGACATGTCGGGGTCCAACTTCAGGTTCTGCAAGAGCAAGACCATCGCCGGAAAGACCTTCAGCATCTGCATTCCCTAAATCGGCCGGATTGCCACAGTGCGTATGTGACTGGCCTCCTTGGGAAGGAGTCACTCGGAGTCATCGCCGCAGCCACCGCAACGACCGGAGCCTTCGCCTTCGCACCGTCGGCCAACGCCGCACCGCAGCCCAAGATCGGCAACACCACCCCGACCCCGGGCGTTCCGATGGTCTGGAACTGCATGCAGTGACCCGCTGACAGCGGCACAAACGAGATCTCGCAACACGGGGCACACCGCACGGTGTGCCCCGTTTCACGTCCCAACACGGTCGACATTCGAGTGGCCTATCTCACCAGGTCGGTATCCTCCGGCGATGATTCCGAGCACCGATGCACCAGCAATCCGAGGGCGCTCGAGACGGCGGCGGCGAACGACGATCCTCTGGAGTGTTTCCGGCGTCATCCTTGCTGCCGCAGTAATCGTCCTCGTCGTATCGATATCCGGCAGCGGTAGTCGTTCCGGAACGCTCGTGAACAGTTGCGATATCGGCCCCTTGGCGCACTGCTCCGACACCGATCTCACCAACAAAGATCTCACGAACGCCAACCTCACCGAAGCCAACCTCATCAATGCCCAACTCACCGGGGCAAACCTCACGAACGCCGATCTCAGTGGTGCTGATCTGACCAGCGCAGTGCTCACCGGCGCAGATCTCACCAACGCAAATCTCGCTAACGCCTTCCTGCCCTACATCGTGTCGGGTCGGATCATCGGGGTTCCTCGGGAATTGCCCGCCGGTTGGACGCTCGTCAATGGATACCTGATCGGGCCCTGGGCAAACCTCACCGGTGCAGACCTCACCGGGGCGGACCTCACCAACACGAACCTCGCCAACACGAACCTCACCGCTGCGATCCTCACGCGTACCACTCTCACCGGGGTGGACCTCACGAACGCCAACCTCACGGACGTCATCAGCGGCGGACTCATCGATTCGCCGAACGTGCTCCCAACGGGTTGGGCGATCGTCAATGGATACCTCATCGGGCACTGGGCAAACCTCACCGGTGCAGACCTCACTGGGGCGGACCTCGCCGGGACGGACCTCACCAACACCACCCTGATCAACGCCGTCCTCGCGAACGCCAAACTCGGTGGGGTCAATCTCACCGGAGCAGACCTCACGGGGGCGGACCTCACGGGGGCGGACCTCACCGGTGCAAACCTCACCAACGCAACGCTGGCTGGGGCCAAATTTGCCGCAGCAAACCTCACCGACGTCGTCTCCAGCGGTCTCGTCGACGCACCCGCTTCATTGCCTGACGGGTGGAGCATCGTGGACGGAAGGATCACCGCGCCATGAGTCAAGATGTTCGGCCCGGACGCGGAGACGGGCGTCCTCGTTGGTCCTGGTCCGCCATGACGCGTGCTGATCGGCGGAAGTTTCGAACTCTGGCGCTTGGCGTTGGTACTGCGGCAACCCTTCTTGCGATCACCGTTGTGGTGGTCGTGAGCGCAGTGGGCAGTCGCGCCGGCACCCTCGTGTCCTCGACTGGTTGCTCAAACACCAGAGCCAGCAATCTTCGGTTCGACCCCATCACCGGCGCCGAGGGCACCAGCGTCTACATCACCGGCGCGAAGTTCGCTGACGTCACCAACATCACGTTCAACGGCAAGTCGGTGAACTCTTTCTCCATCGTCTCTGCCACCGAGATCACCACGGCGGTGCCTGGCGGTGCGAGCAGTGGTCCGATCGCCATCGTGTCGAACGCAACCCCCATCACCAGCGACACGTGTTTCACCACAACCTCGCCAGCAGTCACGGCGTTCAGCCCAACCTCGGGCGCCGCAGGGACCGTCCTCACCATCACAGGCACCAACTTCACCGGTGCAACTGCCGTGAGGTTCAACGGTTCGCCCGCCACGCCGACAGCGGTGACCGCAACCTCGATCACCGTCACCGTCCCCGCAAACGCAGTAACCGGTCTCGTCTCCGTAGAGACCCCGGTAAGTACCGGTGTCGCTACCGGCACCTTCAGCGTGTCCTCTGCAGCGATCACCGGATTCTCCCCCGCGCTCGGCGCTGCGGGAACGGTCGTCACCATCACGGGGGCAAACCTCTCGGGGGCAATGGCGGTCCGTTTCGGCACCACACCTGCTGCAACGTTCAGCAAAGTCTCGGCTACGACCGTTCGGGCAACCGTGCCAGCCAACGTCACCAGCGGCCCCATCAGCATTAAGACGGCGGCGGGAACAGCGACCGCATCCGCAAGCTTCGCTGCGCCACCCTCCATTACGTCGTTCTCACCCGCCACTGCTGCGCCGGGCTCCACCGTCACGATCACTGGAGCCAATCTGGACTCCGTCACCTCGGTCGGATTCACCGGCACGACAGCAGAACCCACGTTCACGATCGACTCACCTACTCAGATCACCGCAACTGTTCCCACAGACGCACTGACTGGTCCGGTCTCGGTTCGGGGTACAGCCCTTGCCCTGAGCACGACAGCACTGCTGATTGGCCCGTCGATTTCATCGATCTGGCCGACCAACGGTCTGGCGGGCACTGTCGTAACGATCACCGGGTTCAATCTCTCCAAGTTGAACGCCGTCATCTTCAACGGCATCCCCGCCCAGTTCCAGACGGTCTCCTACACGCAGGTCACGGCCACGGTTCCAACGGGCTCGACGGCAGGAGCCGTTCGGGTGCTGAGCGCGGCCGGCGACGCAAACAGCCCGGTTGCGTTCGGCCCCCAGACTGTTCCAGCCCTCCCCACCGACTCCGGTGGCCCAATCAGCGTGCCAACGCCGTCGTCCGGGTCGGGTAGCACCACGACGACAACCCCAACAACCTCTGCTCCTACCGCCACCACCACGCCGGCAACCACCACACCGTCCACCACGTCAGCGCCGGCAACCACGGCAACAGCAACAGAGCCGACTACGACAACGCCGACAACCGCAGCGCCAGCAAGCACCGCACCGTCCACCACGTCAGCGGCAACCACCACCACCGCACCGACCGCCGCAGCGGCTCCAACCACGTTGTCGGCCGCGCGGATTGCGCTCTCCAACCAGGTCGGCACCAGCACCACCGATACGTCGGGGGTATTGACGTGGAACGGCACCGCTGATGCAACCTTCGGAAAGCTACGGATTCCCGTCTCCCTGCGCTACACCAGCGAGACGAACTGGACGCTCACTGCGAACAACGCCACGGCATCGTTTGCCATCCGATCGGTAACCCTCTCGATCGGCAGCATCACCGGAACCGTTACCGCGACACCCAGCAGCACGGTGTGGGACCTGCGGGGGAAGCTCGCCTCCGCCGCGAGCATCATCGGTGACTCCGGAGCCACCGCAAACGGCAGGCTCGCACTGCTTGCCGGCGGAACGGTGCGCATCCAACCGTCATGCCCGAGGGTTGCGGAGACCACCTCTGTCTGTCCTGCGAATGACACGGCGTCGATGTTCCTGGCTCTGCAGGCAGACGGAACTGGAACAGGATCGGGCTTCTACGCAAACCTCGGCAGTGGCATCCCGGCGCAACCGTCAGGCGCCTACAGCGCAGCTGCGAACCTGGCCACTGGCGCGTTCGTCATGCTCGGCACCTTCGATGCAACGAGTACTGCAAACCTCGTCTCCGAAACCATCGTCATGTCCTCCTTGACGCTCAAGGTCGCTGCGAACGACCCAACCTTTGCGGCACTTCCGGGGGACATCACCATCGACAGTGGTTCGGCCAACGGCGGCTTCGACGTGCTCGTATCCGGGCGGGGACGTGTCAGCGTCCCCATGATTGGCAGTTTCGCCATCACGAAACTGTCGATTGCCTACGCCGATGGCGGCACCGTAACGGTCGGCACGCTCAGCAACAAGGCCGACCTCGGCGGTGCCCGCATGGGCAGCATCGCCTACTTCGGTGCTCAACAGGACACCGCTGCGAAGGTGCTCGGCACGATGGTGCGAGTCCCGGCGAGGACCTTCATGTTTGCCGGCTCGCTGCCGACGCCGAGGTGGATCCACGAGAACCTCGGCGTGCCCAAGGACAACTTCGGGGCGTACGCGACGTACACGACGAGCGGCTTGCTCAAGATCACTGCGGTGATTCCAGCAAGCCTGAAACTCCCGCCGATCCCACGGGTCAAGACGACCATCAGCGCCTTCACACTCACCGCGATTGTGGACTTCGAACCGAACGTCGGCAGCGAATTCGGTTTCCAGATTGCGGCGAACGGGTCGATGACCATCAACGACAACAACCCGGTTGAATTTGTGCTCGCGGCGAAGTACTTGAGTACTTGCACCTCCGCAGGCCCTGCGATCGGTCCGCAGCAGGTTGGCGTTCCCGCTCCGACGGTCTGTTACACCGAGAAGTCGCCCGAGTTCACCGCGTCTATTTCTGCTGCCGGCGCAAACGGAGGCGCTGTCTGGCCGAACGTCTTCGGTATCACCGGGTTGAGTCTCAACACGGTGGCCATTCAGATCGGCCTCACGCCTAGCGTGTTCCCCTACGTATCGATCGGTCTCGCGGGGGACGGCACCATCCCCGGCAAGCTGCGCGAGTACATGGGCATCGACTCGAACGCGAACATCCCGGTCTCGTTCGTGATGAACCTGTCTTCGGTCAGACCGTGCTTGTCCGTCACGGTCGGAGATCCCAATAGCTCCACACCGATCGCCGCATTCCCCCCGAAGTCGCAGGCCGTCACGGTGACGCTCCTCAGCCTCTTGGTCTCACCCCTGGGCTGTTCGGTGGGGATATTCGACGTTCCTGCCGGCCTGCAGATTCGTGCCAAGACAAAGGTGATGGCCACGACGGTCGACCTGTTCGGCGCCTACGACCCGAACCCTGGTGGTCCGCCCGGCCTCCCCAAGACCCCGCAGCTACGGGCGTGGTTGACCGTCGACAATCCAACATCGGACCAGAGTTTCCGTATCGACGGACAACTTCGGTTCTTTGCCGCTGCCGGTGGATGGAACCCGGCCCCGCGCGTTGAGATCGCCGGAGGGATCAAGGTGGGCGGCGCTGCACGCATCAACGTCTTCGGCAGTTGCACAGTGTTGATTGGCTGCTCAGCAACTGGCTCGGGCAACGTTTCGCTCAACGGTTTTGGCCTTGAAATGACTGTCACGGTCAAGAATCTCCTGACAGCACTGATGGCCTTCGAGGCTTCCGGTTCGCTACGAGTGGCCGGCGCACAAGTGACGGTGAGCGGTTCAGCCCAGCCAGCAACGAACTCGTACTCCTTCAGTGGATCCGGAACCTTCCCGAGTGGCTCTCCCCTGAGGAGCTTCGACGTTGAGCTTGCCTCACTCTTCAATCCTCCGAAGGTGGAGAATGGGTCACCGGTCTACGTCCCGCCAACATTCCGTGCGCGGTTCCGCGCTGCGGGATCTCTCGGTGGGCGGTTCACAGCAGTCTCTGGATCCTCCAGCGAGTTCACCACTGGTTGGGTGAACCTCATTCCCAACATGTCTGACTTGACCCTCGTCATCAGCCCCAATCTCGATCTCGGTCTCGTCAGCGTGCCGGTGACCCTCGGCTTCGTCGTCTGCCTGACTGGCTCCTGTGCCGGGAGGGTCACGCCACGATTCAACTTCACGTCGACCTTCAAAGGCCTCCCGTTCCATATTCCCGATACCGATCTGGGCAACGACTGGGGCTTCAACGCATCGACGTCCGCGTACTTCAGCGGCTCGGATCAGGTTGGGAACCGCAACGCTGGGCTGAGGGGCAGTTTCTCCGGCGACGTCACGCTCGGCATCTCGTCCTCGGCAGGCTTGACCGTTGGCAGCAACGTGAAGGTGACGGTGTACGTGGGCGCCGGTGGATGGGACAAGATCGGGAGCCGAGGGACCAACATGGACATCTCGGGGGCCAACTTCAGGTTCTGCTACAGCAGGCGCGTTGCCGGCAAGAACTTCAAGATCTGCATCCCGTGAGTTGAGCGGCGGGGCCGCGCCCGGACGACCTAGGACCCGGGCGCGGCTCGGCCGTGCTACTGACACATGAACGCGCGCGGCAGGTCAGTCGAGGATGTGGTGCCACGCGTCGTCCGGCGCGCGCTTGCCGGTGAGGAAGCCCGGCTGCATCAGGTTCGTGCCCGTCACCGGCGTGACCGTCGACCAGTCGTAGGCAACCAGACGCTTCTGGATGCGCCACTCGCCGTTGCGCTCCTCGAAACGGTCGATGTAGCGCACGTGGGTGATTCGCTCCATCACGGTGCCGTCCTCGGTCACTGAGCGGTCCCCGCCGAAGCAGTACGTCTCGGCGCGCGCACAGTGCTGCTCGAGCAGTACCTCGACGAGCACGTTGCCCACCACATGCTTCAGCACGTAGTTCGGCACGACCGGAGCATCTTTCACCATGGCGAACAGCGCCGACACCGGTCCGTTGAAGATGCCGGCGTCCATCGTGGCGTCGGGCCAGAAGCACGACACCATCAACTCGTAGTCGCTCCGGTCGGACGCCTGTGCAGAGCGCAGGATGGCTTTCTTGATGGAACGCTCAGCGAGCATCTCATCAATCTCGTGGTCTCGGTCTCGGCTCATGAATTTCTCCTTCGTATTGACTCGTTGTGCTTCTGTTGAATCATCGCTTGTTCGCACTGTCTAACGCGCTGGCTACCGCGCCTTCACCCCGACGAGGCACCACGCCATCATCCGGCGCGGGGCATTCTCCAGCAGGTACAACAACAGACCACGCTTGGGGAACCTCACGTGCTGGCGGTTCGCCTGCACTGCGCTCACCACAGCCGCCGCAAGCGTTGCCGGCGCAATGTGGGGTGCCAGTTTCAGTGTCGTCATCCGTTTCACAGCGGCCTGCACGGCCGGCGAGGCGATGATGTTGTCCCACATGCCGGTGTCGATCGGTCCGGGTTCCACGAGCGTGACCCCGATTGGCGTGCCCTTGAGGTCTGCAAGCAGGCCACCGGAGAAGTGCGACAGCCCAGCCTTCGCCGACGAGTAGACGGAGGTAGACGGGATGTTCGCGACCCCTGTCATCGACGACACGTTCACGATGTGACCCCGGCCGCGCTGCAGCATCCCCGGGAGCACCTGACGTGCCAGGCGCTCGGGCGTGGTGAGGTTGAGCGAGATACTGCTCGCGATGTCGGTTTCGTCCATCTCGTCGATGAGGCGGTTCGTCTCCACTGCGGCGTTGTTGACGAGCACATCCACCGGACCGCCGTCCGCCTCGATCCGCTCGATGAGGCCGTCCACCTGAGACTGGTCCGACAGGTCGACGGCGTAGGCAGCGCCGCCCAGTCGTGCCGCCAGCGCGTGGATTGCCTCACTGCTGCGGGCCACGAGCACCACCTTCGCCCCCGCCGCCGCGAAGGATTCCGCGAGCGCCTCGCCGAGCCCGCGGCTCGCACCCGTGATCAGTACCCGCTTGCCCGAAAGTTCCATCCGTACGTCCCCCTGTTCATCGGCTGGCTGCAATCACACGTGCTCCCCAGCGCTGTGATGACCTGCCTGTAGACACGCAGGGTACGCTCCTCACGATGGTGCCGCAGGACGCTCGAATTTTTGTGGCCGGTCACCGGGGCCTCGTCGGGTCGGCCATCGTGCGCCGCCTCGAGTCCGCCGGCTACACGAACCTACAGGTTGCCACCCGGGAGCAACTCGACCTGCGAGACCAAGCGGCGGTGAACTACTGGTTCCGTGACCACCGCCCCGAGTACGTGTACCTCGTGGCCGGCACCGTGGGCGGCATCCTCGCAAACAGCACCCGCCCGGCCGAGTTCCTCTATGACAACCTCATGATCCATGCCACCGTGCTGGAGGCCGCCCGCCAATTTGCGACGACCAAACTGCTCTACCTCGGCTCGTCCTGCATCTACCCGCGTGAGGCCCCGCAGCCAATGACCGAGGAGGCGCTCCTCACGAGCCCGCTCGAACCCACCAACGAGCCGTACGCGATCGCCAAGATTGCCGGCATCAAGCTGTGCAGCGCCTACCGCCGCCAGTACGGCTGCAACTTCATCTCGGCAATGCCCACGAACCTTTATGGCCCGGGCGACAACTTCGACCTGGAGTCCAGCCATGTGCTGCCGGCGCTGATGCGCAAGTTCCACGAGGCCAAGCTGGCCGGCCAGAGCGACGTGACGATCTGGGGAACCGGCTCGCCCCGGCGTGAGTTCCTCCATGTGGACGACCTCGCCGATGCCTGCGTGTTCCTCATGGACCACTACGACGGCGAACAGCACGTCAACGTGGGTACGGGCGTGGACGTCACGATCAAGGAACTCGCCGAGATGGTGGGACAGGTTGTGCACCCCAACTCGCGCCTCGTGTTCGACACGACCAAGCCCGACGGGTCGCCGCGCAAACTGCTCGACGTAAACAAGCTTGCCGGGATTGGCTGGACGGCCAGCACCGGGCTCGCCGAGGGCATCCGCTCCACCTACGAGTGGTTCCTCGCCCAGCACAGCGTCCGTTCCTGAGGCGCTACTGACCGTTCCCCGCTAGGCGGTGGCGTGTGCTGGCCAGTACTGCACCTGCTGCAAGCAGGGCAGCGGCGAGCCACAGCGGCCCCGGGTGGTCGAACGGTTGGGGTGGCCCGTTATGCTGGGCTTTCCATTTGGAGAGGTGCCGGAGCACGGTTGAACGGGACGTCCTGCTAAGACGTTGGCTGCCCAAAAGCGGTCCGTGGGTTCAAATCCCACCCTCTCCGCCAAATGGACCAGCGATGGTGCTGTCCGCGGCGAGGTTTCTCCGCTGCGTTACGGCTCCTACACTGATCCATCACATACTGCGCCCGTAGCTCAATGGATAGAGCTTTTGATTACGGATCAAAAGGTTGGGAGTTCGAGTCTCTCCGGGCGCGCTGAGCACACTGCTCGAATCTGCTGGTAGCGGCCCCTTTTGGGGGCCGTTGGCCGTTTTCGGGGTGTAGTCAGGATCGGCCTGTCTGGAAGGCCTTGACTACACATGACTCCGTCCGGAGGCGGGTCTCTCCGGACGTGCCGAAGATCGAATGGCCCGCGAGCCGCCGCTCACTTCTTGCGGGTGAGGTTCACGATGAACGTGGTGGGCTTGTCGTCGGTGCGCACGAAGCGTGCCGCTAGGTGGTCAGCATCCACCACGCTGATTTCGATGTAGAAGCCGGTGGTCGTCATCACCACGTCCGCGCGCCCGGTCGCCGCGTTCACCTCAGCGGTGCCCACGAGCGGGAACTTGATGGTCTTGCCCGTTG
>Ga0114966_10001393_pt1 | contig 22462 bp, 14 predicted proteins | sample M_130207_XF_Meta_FD_87029 | JGI IMG/M metagenome (GOLD analysis project Ga0114966, IMG submission 87029) | Freshwater microbial communities from Lake Montjoie, Canada to study carbon cycling - M_130207_XF_MetaG | ecosystem: Environmental > Aquatic > Freshwater > Lake | place: Lake Montjoie... | reverse complement strand
GGAGGCGCGGGCGGCGGCTTACCCGTGGTGGGTTAAGGGCGACGTCTTGGCCTGCTGGCGGGCGGCTTGGTGGAGTTGCCAGGAGTTCCAGAGGTTGTGCCAGAGTACGTAGCAGGTGGGGCCGAGGGCGACGAGGGTGCTCGTGTAGACGAGGGCGAGGTAGATGGTGAAGGTGGTATTTTTTTGGCCGAGGGATTGGCTGGCCTCCCGCGAGAATTCACGGCCGCCGATGGCGCGGCCCACGCTGAAGCTCGCCAGGCAGGTGAGTAGCGAGATGGCGGCGAGTTGAGCCAGTGCACGCCGTGGAGTGTCGAGGTGCTCGCGGATAAAATCGGAAGCGTTGGCGGTGATGAGAAACATCGCGATAATCCAAAGGGTGAAAGAGGTGTTGCGCAGTCGGGCGGGCCAGGTCTGGGCGTCCGCGTGGAAGAGGCGCACGAGCCAGGCGGCGCCGAGTGGGGCGAATACGATCAGGCCGACACTGGCGAGCACTTGGGTGAAGGCGGCCGGGGTGGCGTGGCCCAAGACGAGCGGCAGTAAAAAGGGGAGGAGCGCTGCGATGCTGATGTTGGTGAGCAGGAAGGCGGCTAAGACATATTCCACCTGACCGCCGAGAAAGCTGATGATGACGGGTGCGGCAATCGCGGTGGGGGTGATGCCGCAAAAGAAGCCGGCGAGGGCGATATCGCGTCCGCCGATTAGCCAGCCGGCGCCCCATGCGGCGAAGGCGAGGGCGATGTTAGCGGTGAGCAGGCGGAGATGACTCGGTCGGAGCGATCCCCGGGAGAAGCGGGTCTGCAGAAATACGAGAAACAGCATCGTCATGATCAGCCAGCGAATCGCCCCGGAGAGGGCATGCGCCTGAGGCACAAGGGCGCCGAGGATGATGGCGGCAAGAATGGCGGCGGTGCGGGCGAAGTTTTTCACGAGGAGGAGTCGCAGTGAATCCGGCGCGTTGATGAGACGCAATCGTGAGAACGCAGCTGGTGCCGGCGCGGAGGGGACGGAGCCGCTTCTGAGGCGAGGACGATCCTGGGGCGGAGCCGGTGGGCCGGCGGTTGGCGCTGGCGCGTTTCGCGTTGGCAGCAGGAGTGTTGGCAGCAGGAGTGTTGGCAGCAGGAGTGATGGCAGCAGGAGTGATGGCAGCAGGAGTGATGGCAGCAGGAGTGATGAAGGCAGTTCGGGCACGCCCAGTTGTCACCTGCGCAACTCGGAGACGGCCTTTGGGGATCAGGTCTCTGGCGGGAGCGACCGTGCATCCTGAGCACGCGTTACGTTGCTGGCTTCGCCTCAGCCCGCTGCGCCCACCGCCATGGGCAAACCTCGGCCGGAAAAAAACCAGGCGGCCTCACGGACAAAATAGCGGCGGGATTAGGCAGGAAAGTGGAGTCAAAAAATCGCCGCGCGACTCCGTTGAGTGTTCAGGGCGGCGCGGGTCCACCGTCGAGACGCGGCGCGCCGGCAAGCTCACGCCGCGCGACTCCGTTGAGTGTTCAGGGCGGCGCGGGTCCACCCTGCGCACGGTGGGTGAGTGGGGCCGCGTCGCCGCCGATTTACAGTTTGGTGGGAAGGCAGGCGCCGCAGCCGTTCGCGAAGAAGTCATTGCCCTTATCATCGACGAGAATGAATGCGGGGAAGTCCTCCACTTCGATTTTCCAAATGGCCTCCATCCCGAGTTCGGGGTACTCGAGCAAGGCGACTTTCTTGATATTTTCTTTGGCGAGAATGGCGGCGGGTCCGCCGATGCTCCCAAGGTAAAATCCGCCGTGTTTTTTGCATGCCTGGGTCACCTGGGCGCCGCGATTCCCCTTGGCCAGCATTACCATGGAACCGCCGTGCGATTGGAAGAGATCCACGTAACTGTCCATGCGGCCGGCGGTGGTGGGCCCGAAGGAGCCGGAGGCGTAGCCGGTCGGGGTCTTCGCTGGGCCGGCGTAGTAGACCGGATGGTTTTTTAAATAAGTGGGCAGGCCATGGCCGGCGTCGAGGCGTTCCTTTAATTTAGCGTGGGCGATGTCGCGGGCGACGATCAGCGAGCCGCTCAGCGAAACCCGGGTGGTCACGGGGTAGCGCGCGAGGTCGGCGAGAATTTCCGGCATGGGCCGGTTGAGATCGACGCGGACGATCGTCTCGTCCTTCCAAAGCCGGCTCGCGGCGGGAATGAAGCGGCCCGGTTGTGGCTCCATTTTCTCAAGGAAGATACCCTCACGCGTGATCTTGGCTTTAATATTGCGATCGGCGCTGCAGGAGACGCCCATGGCGACGGGGCAACTGGCGCCGTGGCGGGGGAGACGGATGACGCGGACATCGAGGGCAAAATATTTGCCGCCGAATTGCGCGCCGATACCGGTGGAGCGGGCGATTTGGAGGACTTTTTCCTCCATAGCGAGATCGCGAAAGGCGCGGCCGTGGGGGTTGCCGGTGGTGGGCAAAGCGTCGAGGTACTTGGCGGAAGCCAGTTTCAACGTCTTCATGCAGGCCTCGGCGCTGGTGCCGCCGACGACAAAGACGAGGTGGTAAGGTGGGCAGGCGGCGGTGCCGAGGAGCGGTAGTTTATTGATCACCCATTGCTCGAAGCTCTTCGGATTCAGCAAGGCCTTCGTTTCCTGAAACAGAAACATCTTGTTCGCGGAGCCGCCGCCCTTTGCGACGAAGAGGAACTCATATTTTGCACCCTCGACGGCCATGAGATCGATTTGGGCGGGTAGGTTGGTCCCGGTATTGACCTCGTTCCAAAGGTCGAGGGGGGCGGTTTGGGAGTATCGGAGATTCTCTTTCGTGAAGCAGTCGTAAATACCGCGTGAGATCCATTCGGCGTCATTGGCCCCCGTCCAGACTTGCTGACCTTTTTTTGCGAAGACGGCGGCGGTGCCCGTATCTTGGCACATCGGAAGAATGCCCTCGGCGGCGATCTCGGCATTTTTTAAAAGGGTGAGCGCGACGTAGCGATCGTTCGCGGACGCTTCGGGATCGTCGAGAATCGCGGCGACTTGCTCGAGGTGCTTCGTTCGCAGCATGAATGACGTGTCGTGAAACGCCTGTTGCGCCAGAAATGCGAGGGAGGTCGGTGCGACCTGCAGGATTTCGTGGCCGGCAAACGAGGCCGTGCTCAAGCCCTCTTCAGACAGGAGGCGATACTCGGTCTCATCGGCACCGAGGGGAAAAGGATCTTGATAAGAGAAGGCAGGCGTAGGCATAGCAGAAATAGACTGTGGAATAATTTTCGCCGGAGTAAAGCGGTCGCGTGTTCCTGAAACGCTTCCGCGGGAAGGCGCCGGGAATCTCGGTTTATAAATGAAGGTGCGGGCGGGGTGCTGCGGCGGGGTGGCTTGCGGTGAGGTGCGGCTTGGGTGGGCACGCGCGTTGGGCGGGCCCGGAATGGCCGGAGGCGCCCTCGTTCAGGTCGCCGGTTGGGCGGCGGCAGGGAGCTTCGCGGACGTCGGGGAGGGCGCGCCCGCGGGACTCAACGGTGGGTGGGTTGGGAAAAGTCGCTCCGACGGGCAACCCCTCCCGCACGCTGGAGCCGCCGAGGCCGCAAGGGATGAAGCCGATGGGAACGTTGCAGCGCTCCACCAGCAAATCGCCCAGCGGCGGCCTGAAGCTGCCGCGGTTACCGCTGGCGCCGGCTTGCGGATCATTCGCCAGTTGCCATGGGCTGCCGTCGAATGAGGCGACGCGGCCCGTTCGCGTGGTCTGTTTTTCCTCGCCGCGATTGCCGGAGTTCGATTGCCCGGCGACGACCCACACCTCGCCGCCATGAGCCAAGGACGGCCATGCGACCCTAAATTGCCCCAGCCCCAGTCGTCGGCGAGGATGAAGATGAGGTTGGGGCGATTGGAGTTGGGTGGGCGGGTTTGGGCGGTTGCGGCGGCGGTTGGTCGGATAAAATTGAGCGCCAACAGGCAAACCAAGAGGAGCGTTTGCATCAGGAGGGAGGCTAGTTGAAAAATGAGCGGGGCGTTAAGTTCGAAATCGCAAGGTGTTCGTTGCGATGACGCGCTGGGCTGGCCCGAGGGCGGAGCCGCGCTCGTCTGTCTATGCGACGGGTCGCCGCGAAAAACCGTCATTTTTTTGAGAGATCGCGCACCCTGGCCGTGCGTTTTTGCTGGCCGTGAGGTGCGAGGTGCGGGACCGGAGTGGTTGCGGCGGGCAGTGCCCCGCTTGCCGACCTTCCCGGCTGGATCGCGGTGGTTAACCGCGGTGATAAGAAAGCCGTGCAAAGATTTTTTAAGTGATTAGTGATCGGCGCGTACTCTTTTATCAGGATCGAACCCCTCCCCGAATATGTCGATATATCCACCTCCAGGCACTCAATCCGCGCCGACTTCAGTTGGCGGTATTCTCCGCCAACTGGGCCCCGGCCTGATCATCACGGCGTCGATCGTCGGCTCCGGCGAGCTGATCGTCACACCTAAGCTTGGTGCCAGCTGCGGTTTTTCTCTGCTGTGGTTTATAATTTTCGGCTGCGTGTTGAAGGTATTTATCCAGATTGAGCTGGGCCGATTTACACTGGCGCGCGGGCTCACCACTCTGGAGACGATGGACCTGGTGCCCGGTCCCCGCGTGGTGGTTTCATGGTTGCTCTGGCTCTGGCTGATCATGTTTGGCGCCACGATTTTCCAAGTCGCAGGCATGGTTGGCGGCGTGGCCAGTGTGCTGGCGATTGCCGGGGTCAACCTCCCGAGCGTGATCATCACGATCATCATCGGCCTCATCACGGCGATCCTGCTCGTCGTCGGTCGCTACAAAGCTGTCGAGATCGCCTCCACGTGGATGGTGGTGGCCTTTACGCTTTGCACGATGGTGGCGGTGATCGCGCTGCAGTTTACACCCTACGCGGTGACGATGAAGAACCTGGCGGAGGGGTTCAGTTTCAGTCTGCCAGCGTCTTTCACGATCGCGTTTGCGGCGTTCGGAATTATCGGCGTCGGCGCGTCGGAGTTGATCTATTATCCCTATTGGTTGTTGGAAAAAGGCTACGCGCGGAACATCGGTGCGCCTGACGGCACGGTGGCGTGGGCGGAGCGGGCGCGTGGTTGGCTGCGCGTGCTGAAGATGGATTCTTGGGTCTCGTGCGCGATTTATACGAGTGCGACCGTGGCGTTCTACATTCTGGGAGCGGCGGTGCTCCACGCCAAGGGACTCGACGTGACTAACGTTGACATGATCCCGACGCTTTCGGCGATGTACGTCGAAACTTTCGGGTCGTGGAGCCTCTGGCTGTTTCTCGTGGGGGCGGTGGCGGTCCTTTACTCGACCATCTTTGTCGCGACGGCCTCGAATGCGCGACTGCTGGCAGATGCGTTGGTCGTGTTTAAGTTAAGGACTTACGCCGCCGATTCCGACCGCCAGAAAATGGTGCGGGCACTGTGCGTGGTCATCCCAGCGGCGTGGACCTTGCTTTACATCATCTGGGGCTCGCCGGTGACCTTGGTCTTCGTTGGCGCGGTGGCCCAAGGGATGATGATCCCGTTCATCGCGCTCGCGGCGCTTTGGCTCAATTATCGTCGCGCCGAGCCGGCGTTGAGTTCAGGGCGGATCTGGCGCGCCTGTCTGTGGATCTCCGTCGCGGCCGTGACCGCGGTTGGAGTTTACCAAGTGATCACGACGCTGGCGCCGCTCTTGCAGTAAATTGGGGCGTGCCGCGCGGGCGCGGAAGTTTCCGTTTGTGCGTTCTTGCCTTGGTCCGAAAAAAAACAAATTCTCCGCTGCGCGTTTGATCTTCGGACCAGTTCCCCCAAAAAAAATATCCATCATGCTCCCTTCCTCGCTCACCCGTCGCCACGCTCTCAAAACCGCCGCCCTCGGCGCCCTCACGTTGCCATGGCTCGGTTCCGTCACCTCCGCGGCGGAAAATAAAAAAGCTGAAAAGGCCCCCGCCGCGCCTTTGCCGGCTTATCCGAGCTTTCCCGAAGGCCGTGAAAACGGCCTGCGCCTCGGGGTGACCTCCTACTCGACCCGCACCCTCACGCTCGACGAGACCATGGCGACGATGCAGATTGTCCGGATTTCCAATCTCGCCCTCTTCAAGGCGCATTGTAACTGGGAGTCGGGGACGGTCGCCGAGTGCCGTGCGGTTGGCGAAAAACTCAAGGCGGCGGGTCTGCGCCTGACCGGGTCGGGCGTGATTAATTTGCCGAACGATGAAGCGAAGTGCCGGCAGGCGTTCGAAAATGTGCGGGCTGGTGGCATGGCGACGATGGTGTGCAAGCCGGCCAAAGATGCCTTCCCCCTGGTGGCGCGGCTCGCGAAGGAGTTCGACCAGAAGCTGGCCATTCATAATCACGGCCCGGAAGACAAAGAGTACCCGACGCCGGCGGTCGCCTTTGAGGCGATCAAGGCGCTGGACGCGCGCATCGGCCTGTGCATCGACGTCGGCCATACGGCGCGTTTTGGGGAGGACCCGATCGTATCCATAAAAAAATACGCTGCGCGCATCTACGACGTGCACATGAAGGACAGTGTCGCGATCGTCGGTGCGCAGAAAGATGTGCCGATCGAAGTCGGGGCGGGTCGCCTTGATATTCGCGGCATGCTCCGCGCGCTGCTCGAAATCAATTATAACGGGGTCGTGACTTTTGAGTACGAAAAAGTCGCGGGCAACCCCGTGACGGGTCTGGCGGAATCACTCGGCTACGTCCGCGGCCTGCTCGCTGGCATGGCGAAGGCGTAGTCCCCTGGTTCGCGACGCCTCCCTTCGGCTCGCCTTTCCCCGGATATTTTCCGGGGAGTCGCGTTCCGGATGGGGCGCGCGACGAGCCCATCGATCTTTATTATGAATAATCGGCCTCACTTCATTCTCGCGGCTTGCTTCGCGGCTGTCCTGACCGTTTCCGCAGCGGATCCGTCGCCGAAGAAAAAGGGCGGCACGGGCGTTAAGGGCGAGATCACCGACGGTCTGCCGGCGGACGCGCGGCGTCTGAGTCTCGGCGCCAGCGCGCCTGATTTCAAGTTGCTCGGCATCGACGGGAAAACTCATACGCTGGCCGAGTATCGTGCGGCGAAGCTGCTGATGGTGGTTTTTCTTTCGAACCACTGCCCGTATTCTCATGCCTCCGAGACGCGGCTGATTCCTCTCGCCAAGGAATTTAAGAGCCGGGGGCTCGAGGTGGTCGCGATCAACCCGAACAGCCCGGATGGGGTGCGCATCGACGAACTGGGCTACAGCAAGTACAACGACAGCTACGCGGAGATGAAGCTCTACGCGCAGGAGGCCGGCTTTCCGTTTCCTTATCTCTACGATGGCGACACCCAGGAGACCGCGAAGGCCTACGGCTGCCTCGCGACGCCCCATGTGTTTATTTTTGATCAGGAGCGAAAATTGCGTTACGCGGGCCGCGTTGATGATTCGCGCTTTGAAGACTTGGCCAGTGTGACCTCGCACGACGCGCGCAATGCCATCGTCGAGTTGCTGGCTGGCAAGACCGTGACGACGCCCAAGACGACCGTGATGGGCTGCTCCACGAAGTGGAATTCGAAGCGCGACGATGTCGCCAAGGCCGATGCGAAGTGGCGGGCCGAGCCGGTCGATCTCGAGATGATCGATGCCGGTGGCGTCGCCCAGCTCGCGAAGAATGACTCGAAGCGCCTGCGGCTGATCAATGTGTGGGCCACGTGGTGCGCGCCGTGCGTAGCGGAGTTTCCGGACTTGGTTTCGCTTTCCCGGCGCCTCAGCAACCGCGATTTTGAGCTGGTCACGATTTCGATGGATGATCCGAAATCGCCGGCCGTGGCGAAGAAGTTTTTGGAGAAACAACATGTGGTGCCGTCTGCGCGGTTGAAACGTTCCTTGGTTGAGGAAGGCCGCGGCGCTCTCAATTTTCTCTACACGGGGGCCAGTAGCGATGCTCTCGTGAAGGCGTTGGATCCAGCGTGGCCGGGTCCGCTGCCGCATACCATTGTGGTCGCGCCGGGCGGCGAGATTGTCTACCGGCACAACGGCCGGGTTGATGCGGAAGAATTAAAAAACGTCGTGCTCAAACACCTCGGGGCGTTTTACACTCCGGCGGAAAAGCGCTAGCGCGGTTGGCGTGGCGGCGGATGGGGTCCGATATTTTCGGATGGCGGTTGCAATGGTGATCGCTACGAACTTCCGCGCGCATGTGCTCTGCTTTGTCTCAACCACCCAGTCCGCTTGGTTTCGGTATTATTGGAGTCGGGATGATCGCCGACTTTCACGCGCAGGCGATCGCGCACACCCAGGGTGGTCGGCTGGTGGGCGTGGCGACGCGCAACGGGGACAATGCGCGCGCCTTTGCGCGGAAGCATGGTTTGGCGCTCGCGACCACGAGGATTGACGAGCTGGTCGCGCGGCCCGACATCCATGTGGTGTGTATCACGACGCCGAGTGGCGCGCACTTGGAGCCGGCGCTCGCGGCGATTCGCGCGGGCAAGCATCTCATCGTGGAGAAACCGATTGAGATTACGACGGAACGGGCGGACGAACTCCTGCGCGCGGCGGATGCGGCGGGCGTGAAGGTCACCCCGATTTTTCAAGCCCGGTTTGGGGAAGGTGCGCGGACAATCAAGGCGGCCGTCGAGGCGGGCCGATTTGGGCGCATGATCAACGCGAGCGCCTCCATTAAATGGCATCGTAGCTTGGCGTATTACACGGGTTGGAAGGGCTCGCTGCAGCTGGATGGCGGCGGCGCGCTGATTAACCAAGGCATTCACGCGATCGATCTCCTGCAATGGTTCGCGGGTATGCCCTCCGAGGTTTTCTGTTGGAAGACCCGGCGCGTCTACGAGCATATCGAGGCCGAGGATACGGCCACGGCCGTTCTGCGGTTTCCCAGCGGCGCCCTCGGCGCGATTGAGGCGACGACCGCGGCGTGGCCGGGGTGGGCGCGGCGCATCGAACTTTGCGGGGAAAAGGGTTCGGTGCTGCTCGATGGCGATCACATTGCGAAATGGGAGTTCCGCGATTCCCTCCCCGGCGACGACGCCATCCGGGCGGCACGGGACAGCGACGCTCTCGGTTCCGGCGCGAGCGCGCCCGGTGCGATTAATTTCGAGGGGCACCGCCGCCAGATTCAGGATCTTATCGACTCCATCCATGAGCATCGGCCCGTCGCAATCGACGGGCACGAGGCCCGCAAGGCGGTGGCGCTGATCCGTGGTCTTTATGCCTCGGCCGCAACCGGTGCGCCCCAGCCATTATGAAAAAGACCTCGTTCTCTTGCTGGTATTTGTTCTTGTTGGCAGCTTCCCGGCTGGTTCTGATCGACATCCCTTGAGCTCCTTAATCGTTTAAGGTCTTCCTTTCTTCACCTCTTATGACTTCCCCCGCTCCTTCCTGGCGCCAGTTGCTCACGCGTGAGCATTGGTTCGTTTTCTCGGTGGCCTCCCTCGCTTGGCTGTTTGATTGCATGGATCAACAGTTTTTTAATCTCGGGCGCGGTGCCGCGATGGAGCAATTGCTCCCCGATAAGAGCAAGGTGATCGAGTACGGCTCCTACACCACTTCGGTGTTTCTGCTGGGTTGGGCCGCGGGCGGGTTGCTTTTTGGCGCGATGGGCGATCGTTTTGGTCGCGCGCGGATTCTGACCGTCTCGGTGCTCCTCTACTCGGTATTTACCGGGCTGAGTGCCCTTTCGACCGGCTTTTTTGATTTTTGCGTCTACCGTTTCCTGACGGGGATGGGCGTCGGCGGAGTTTTTGGTTTAGCGGTTGCCCTCGTGGCGGACACGGTGCCGGACAAGGCGCGGGCGCCGGCGTTGGGTTTGCTGCAGTCGCTCTCGAGTATCGGAAACATCTCCGCGGCTTTGATCGGAATGGGGATCGCCGCGTTGGCTGCGCAGAAGATGCTGCCCGGTGGGCTGAAGACGTGGCAGGCGATGTTTTTGGTCGGCGCGACCCCCGCGTTTCTCTGCGTATTTATCCTGGTGAAGCTCAAGGAGCCGCAGAAATGGGTCGCGGCGCGCGCCGCGGGTAAGATCAGCGGGGTTAAATTTGGATCTTACACGGCGTTGCTCTCGCATCCGCGTTGGCGGAAGCACGCCTGGGGCGGTCTCGTCTTATGTAGCGCGGGCATCATCGGGCTTTGGGGGATTGGTAATTTTCATCCGACGATTGTTTCGGCGATCGTGGGAGAGCATCTCAAAGCGACGGGCGTTTCCGCGGAGAAACTCGCCAGCGAGAAGGCTTTTTGGAGTTCCATGGGGCTGTTGCTTCAGAACATCGGAGCGTTTGCCGGCATGACGACGCTGGCTTGGATTGCGCAGGTCAAGGGCCGCAAGTTCGCGTTCGCGCTCGCGCTCGTGCTCTCGTTCCTCTCGACCGTGCTGGTGTTTAAGGGCATGCGGCAATTCAGCGATATTTTCTGGATGATTCCGTTGATGGGCTTCGGCCAGCTGTCCGTTTTCGCGGTTTACGCGATTTACCTGCCGGAACTTTTCCCGACGAGTCTGCGGGCGACCGGTACGAGTTTCTGCTACAATTTCGGACGGGTGATCGCCGCGACGGCGCCTTTCACGGTCGGTCAGATTACGAAGAGCCTCAGCGGGAATCTGGAGGGTTTCCGCACGGCCGGTCTCTGGATGAGCCTCGTGCTCCTGCTCGGTCTCTTCGTTTTGCCGATGCTGCCTGAAACCAAAGATCAGCCGTTGCCCGAAGAGTGAGCGCCGCCGCCGCCAACGCAGGGGGCCGGAGGCCCGCGGCTGGATGACCGGCAGCTCCTGGGTGGTGCATCACACCCCAGGGCGCCGAGGTCGGACCCGCGGCGTGGCCCAAGGTACTTTTCCTTATGAATTCATCTGCTCCTTTGCACGCCCCGGCCCTGCCGCTCGCCGATGGCGGGCAGTTTCCCTCGGTCGGTCTCGGTATGTGGAAATTACCGAAGCCGGAGGTGCCGTCTTTGGTTTCAACGGCGATTCGCGCCGGATATCGGCATTTCGATTGCGCGTGTGATTACGGCAACGAAGCCGAGGTTGGCGCCGGTCTTTCGGCCGCGATGCAGGAGGGGCTCTGCCGGCGTGAGGACCTGTGGGTGACCTCAAAGTTGTGGAATACGTATCACGAACCGAAGCACGTCCGCGCGGCGTGCGAGCGCTCCCTGCGCGATCTGCAATGTGACGTCCTCGATCTTTACCTCGTGCATTTCCCGATTGCGCTAGCGTACGTGCCGTTTGACGTGCGTTACCCGCCCGAGTGGTTTCATGATCCCGCGGCGGCGCGCCCCGCGATGCAGCCCATCAACGTGCCTTATGCGGAAACGTGGGGTGCGATGGAGGCGCTCCAACGGGCGGGCCTCGTGAAGCATCTGGGCGTGTGTAATCTCACGATCGCCATGCTGCGGGAGCTACTCGGAACGTGTTCGATTCGGCCCATGGTCCACCAAATCGAGTTGCATCCGTATCTTGCTCAGCCCCGGCAGATTCGTTTTTGCCAGCAGGAAAATATCGCGGTCACCGCGTTTTCTCCCTTGGGCGCGCCGTCCTATGTGCCGTTGGGAATGGCCAAGGCGGAGGAAAATGTGCTCACCGATCCCGCCGTGACCGCGATCGCGGCGGCTCATGGAAAAACACCGGCGCAGATTGCGCTGCGCTGGGGGGTGCAACGGGGTTGCGCAGTTATTCCGAAGACGCGGACGCCCGCCCGCTGCGCGGAAAATCTCGCGCTGTTTGATTTCGCTCTCAGCGGGGCCGAGATGACCGCCATCGATGCCTTGGATCGTCGTCGCCGTTTTAACGACCCCGGTCACTTCGGGGAAATCGCCTTTAACACGTTCTTCCCCATTTTCGACTGACCAGAGCAAGCATTCCGAGGAGTGGAAGTATTTGGGGGAATGGCGCTGCGGCCAAGGCGGGCCGCCGCCGAGGCATGGGCAAGGACGGCTGCAGGTGAGGGGCCCCGGGGGCCGGACAAAATCGGCTTGCGGTCCGCCGGTGGGTCCGGGGGGTGCGTTGCGAGGATCGGCCGAGCCTTGGGGCTAGACCTGCGTCACGACCTCGTCGGTCGCGAAGCGCACCTTCTTCGCGAGCGCATAGTGATCATCCGCGGATCGATAACCGAGGGCGCAGGCGACCACCGTCTCATAGCCGGTGGCTTTCAAGTCGAGCACCTCGTCGTATTTTGCGGGGTCAATGCCTTCGAGCGGACACGTGTCGATTGCGAGCACGGCGGCGACCGCCATCAGTTGCCCGAGGGCGATGTAGAGCTGGCAACTCGCCCAATCCTTCTGGGCCTGAGCGCCTTTGCCTTTCACAATTCCGCTGATCATCATCTGGCGGTAGGCGGCGAGTTTCTCGGGTGGCGTGCCGCGGACGCTGGTTATTTGCTGGGTCAATCGATCGACGTCCGCCTCGGTTATTTCGGTGCGACGGGCAAAGACGACCAGATGGGAAGCACCCGTGATTTGGCCTTGATTCCAGGAGTGCGTCTGCAACTGCGCGCGCACCGCGGAATTCTCGACCACGATTAATTTCCAAGGTTGCAGATTGTAGGAGGAAGGGGTGAGGGCGAGAGACTCTCTGAGCATTTCCCAAGTGGCGTCAGGAATCGCGCGCGGCGCGAATTTCTTGGTCGCGTAGCGCCAGTGGAGAGCCTGAGAGACGGTGGCCGGATTGGATGACATCGGATCAAGTAAAAGGAAAGACTGCGGAGAGGAGTCAAACCACGACGGTAAAAACCCGCGCGAGTAAAGTCGCTAGGCCGAGGACGCCCGCGCCGAATTTCTAAAGGAAAGGGCGGTCGCGCCGCGGAACGGCCGCGGGCCACGCGACCTTGCGCCTCGCGTTGGCGGGCAGCCACTCGAGGTCCTTCGGCGGTCCGCCTTCGAGGGAGCGCGAGGCTCCGCGGCGTCCAGCGCGAGACGCCGGATCGAGGGCGACGCGGAGCCACCATTTCAAAAATAAAAGACGCTGGATCGCTTGCGCCCATCCGATCAAATGGCCGGCCGTGAAAGTGGCTTGCAGCCAAAAAGTCCGCGGCTACGGTTCCCGCTCCGTCGGTTTAACCTGCAATGACCCAGGTTGAATCGGAAACCTCCGCCAACCCTCCATGAACTACAAAAACCTCCTTTGCCTGCTGGCAGCTGGGCTCGCGGCGCTCTCGCCATCGATCCAAGCCCAAGCTCCCGCGAATACTGAAAATACCGGTACCCTCCAAGGCCGCGTCCTCAATGAACGCAGCGCCCAGTACATCGAGGGGGCGCGCATCTCGATTGAGGGTATGGCCCTCTCCACCCTCACTGATGCGGATGGCCGCTATCTCCTTCGCCAAGTGCCGGTCGGCAACGTGAAGGTGCAGTCATTTTATACCGGGCTGCCCAAAGAGGTGCGCCCCGTGGCGATTGTGGCGGCTATGGTCACCGCGCTTGATATTACCATGGGGGCGCGGCCGCGCGGCGAGGATGTCATCCAACTGAGCAAGTTCTCGGTCACGACCTCGCGCGAAATGGACGCCTCGGCGCTCGCAATTAATGAGCAGCGCTTTGCTCCCAATATTAAGCAAGTGGTCTCGACCGAGCAGTTTGGTCAGGTGGCCGAGGGCAACACGGCCGAGTTTCTAAAATTCCTCCCCGGAATCACCATCAGTTATACGGGTGGCAATGCTCGCGGCATCTCGATTGATGGCGTCCCCTCGGACTATGTGCCGGTGACCATCGATAGTTTCAATCTCGCGTCAGCGGATGGCGGCAAAACGAACCGCACCGTCATGGCCGACATGGTGTCGATTAATAATCTCTCGCGCATTGAAGTACTCAATACGCCGACGCCGGAATCGCCCGCCTCCGCTTTAGCGGGAACGGTCAACATGGTCACGCGCAGTTCCTTCGAGCGCACCAAGCCGCTCTTCCAATCGAATGTGTACCTGAGCATGCGGGACAACGCGAAGAACTTCAGCAAGATGCCCGGCGCCCAGCCGAGCGCGACCCGCAACGTTTACCCCGGGTATGACTTCTCTTACTCGGCACCCGTCAGCAAGAAATTCGGGTTCTCGCTCTCGGCAGGGAATTCGACCAGCTATTCGGCGCAGGATCGCTCCCAGTCGACGTGGCGGGGGACGGGTGTCGCGACCACGGGGACGACTTTTCCCCACACCGCGTTCACTCAGCCCTATTTGTCGAGCTATCGCATCGAGGACCAGCCGAAGATCACCGCTCGCCAGTCGCTGGCGGCCTCGCTTGATTTCAAGATTTCCGACCACGACCGCGTCTCGTTCGGCTACTTATATTCCTCCTTTGACGTGCAGTTCGCGTTGCACTCCCTGACCTTCAACCCAGGCAGCGTGCAGGCGGGCGGCTTTTCGTCGACCTTTGTTCGGGGCGGGGTCGGGGCCGGCAATGTCTCGATGATTCACAACGAGCGGAATCGGTTTAATCGCACCTATATGCCGACGATGTCCTGGAAGCACCAAGGCCGGGAGTGGAAAGCTGATCTCGGCGTCGGTTATTCCTCGGCGACCGACGATAACCACGATACCGACAAGGGTTATTTTCGAGCGGTGAATGCGATTCGCAGCGGGCTCACGGTATCGTTTGACGATATCACTTACCTGCGGCCGGGCACGATCTCGGTAAAAAATGCGGCGGGCGTTGAGGTGAATCCGTATCAGATCGCCAATTACGCGCTGACCTCGGCGACGAGCCAGCAGAATTCCACCCACGACGCGCAGAAGACCGCCTATGGCAGCCTGAGCCGGCAGCTGGCGACCCGAATCCCCGTGACGTTGAAAGTGGGGTTCAATTTGCAAGAAGGTATGCGCGACATCATCGATAACTCGGCGACTTACAATTACGTCGGGGCGGACCGGGTCGCGAGCACTTCGCCGGTGACAGGGGACGATTCTCTGGCGCCGTTCATCGACCCCGTTTTCTCGCAGCGGGTGATGCCTTTTGGCTTTTCTGCGGCGGAGGCCCCGAGCGATCGCAAAGTATGGGAGCATTTCACGGCTCGGCCGACCTATTTTACCACCAATGCGAATACGATCGCCCGGAACCGCGTGGCGACCTCCAGGTGGGCCCGGGAGCAGGTGCTGGCGCCTTATCTGCGGAGCGATTTCGGGTTCTTGGACCAACGCCTTAAGGTGGTCGCGGGCGTCCGCGGGGAAAAAACCAAGATTTACGCCAAGGGGCCTTTGACTGATCCGACGAAGAGCGCTCTGGGCATCGAGCGCGGCGCGGAGATTGAAAAAAACTACGACAAGCTTTTCCCGAGTCTCAACGCGAGTTACGCCCTGCGCGATAATCTGATCGGGCGCCTGGCCGCGTACGAGTCGATCGGTCGCCCCGATTACAACCAATATTCCGGTGGTCTGACTTTACCCGATACGGGCGTCGCCGATGGCCCGGCGAATCGGATCGTGGTCAACAATGTTAATATCAATCCTTGGTCCGCGAAGTCAGTGGTTGCCCGGCTGGAGCATTATTTTGAAGGCGTGGGCGTCGTCTCGGTGTCAGCGTTTCGTCGTGACGTGCGGAATTTCTTTGGGAGTACCGTTCAGGTGGCCACGCCGGAATTTCTCGCCGCGTACGGTTTGAATCCGACGGCTTACGGCCGTTATGGAGTTTCGACGCAGTACAATATTCCCGGTTCCGTGCGCTTTGAAGGGGTGAGTTTCAACTACCGTCAGAGCCTGACGTTTCTGCCGCTCTGGGCCCGCGGGCTGGAGGTTTTTGCCAACGGCACCTCGCAACGCGCCTTGGGTGACACCGGCGGGAATTTCGCGGGTTATATTCCGCGTAGCGGCAGCGCGGGGCTCAGCCTGACCCGGGATAAATTCAACGTGCGCATGAATGTGAATCAGCGGAGCCGCACGCGTTTGAGCGCCGTGGCCGCGGGTTTAAGCATTGAACCGGGCACGTACAATTGGCAGCCCCCCTCGACTTTCATCGATGTGATCGGTGAGTTTAACTTGCGCAAGAATCTCTCGGTTTACGCGAACCTGCGGAACGTGACCGATCAAGGTGCCGACTCGGAGATTTCGGGACCGAGCACCCCGCGGAATGCGCGGTTTCTTCAGTCCACCAAGTACGGGTCGCTCTGGACCTTTGGCGTAAACTGGTCGCACTAAGTCTCGTTCCCCGGAGGGGCGCGGGCTGGCTCGCGCCGCCCGCCGCCCTCCGGCTTTGACGAGAGGTGGGGCTTAGTTACCGTCAGGAAAACGATCACCTATGATGACATCCTGGAACTTCCGTGTTGCTGCCCGCGTCGGTCTATTATGGCTGCTGGCCTCTCCGCCGATCGGCGCGGCGGTGCATCAAGCCACGGGATTCAAAGTGGTGAACGTCACGCCGACGACGGCGGACATCTGGACGCGTGTGACGCAGCGGCCGGTGGCTAACTCCGCGCAGGCACCTCTGCCGCAAGTTGAGGCGTTTGATCTGAAGACGGGAAAATCCGTACCCTTGCGAGAGAACCGGGCATTTCCGGATGTGCGCGTGGTGGTTAGCCTGCCGGGCGGTGCTGACCTCGGTATGGCCGGCGGTGGGGCGCCGGCGGCGGTGGGGCAGACGCGGGTCCGCTATCGCCCCAAAGGCACGGCGACGTGGTTGCAGACAGCGTGGCGTCGCGTCGACGACGCACATGATGGGGTCGCTCTGCACGGGCTGACCGCGCTTGTGCCTGGCACGCCTTACGAGCTGTCGGTTGAGGCGCGGCAGGATGAGGCGGACTCGTTGCCGAATGAACTTTCGGGAGGATTTAAGAGTTCACCGCGGCCCGATCAACGCCAGCCCGTGTCCTTTTGCGTGATGACCTGCCAGCAGTATGAGCACCAAGACCGGCCAGACGGTCTCGCGATTTATCCGGCGATGGCGGCATTGCGGCCGGATTTTTTTGTGAACTCAGGCGACGCGGTTTATTACGATCACGGACCGGTGATCGCGCTGACGCCGGCGCTGGCCCGTTATCATTGGGCGAGGATGTACGCGCTGCCGACGCTCCGAGATTTTCATCGCAACGTCACGAGCTTCTTCATGAAAGACGATCACGACATTTTGTCGAACGACTGTGGCCCGGCGACGCGGACTGGTGAGTTAACGTATGCGGACGGCGTGAATCTGTTTCGTGAACAAACGGGGTTGCCGCCGGTCGCCTATCGGACTTTCCAGTGGGGGCCGGATTTACAGGTGTGGTTGATGGAAGGACGGGATGATCGCACGCCGGATTGGTCCGAGAAGCGGACGCCGGCGCCGACTCTGTGGGGTGAGGCGCAAATCAAATGGCTCAGCACGACGTTGGCGGCCTCCACCGCCGCGTTCCGAGTGATCATCGCGTCGGTGCCGGTGGTGGGCCCTGACCGCAGCACGAAGGATGACAACTATGCGAACATTGGTTTTGCGGTGGAAGGGAAGCGGATTCGCGAGTTGTTGGGTCGCTATCCTCATTTGACCGTGGTGACGGGAGATCGGCACTGGCAGTATGTGTCGGTCGATCCGGCGACCTCGGTAAATGAATGGAGTGTCGGTCCATCGAGTGAAGCGCATGCCGGCGGCTGGGAGGAGAAGACTCCGCGGCCGGAGCATCGCTTTTTGCGGACCGGTGAAGGTGGGTTCTTTTCGGGAGTCGTTACACCCGGCGCGGCCGGTGCTAGCCTCGAACTTCGGCTGCACGCGGTGGATGGGCGCGTGGTTTACCGTGAGCAGAAGTTAGCGGCGGCGAAGCGTTGATCTCGGTCAACGGGGAGCGCGCCGAGTTTCCGGAGCGGGCCTGCTAAGAAACAGCTTCTTCAAGTCGTTGGTGGGAAAAGAAAGCTGTTTCTTCCCGTCGGTGCCAAAACTTGTTTTGGTGGGGAGTCTCCTAAGAAGCACGCTTGGTTAAGCGTTGGGGCGCAAGGTTGGCTTTGTTTTTTCGGTCACGGCCAAAATCCGATTGTGGGGCGGGGCGGTATGGATACGGTTAAGCTTCTTAGTACTCACTTATTCCGGGCGTTGGGAGGAAGTTTCTCCCAAGGTTCCATGGAAATCCCGTTGAGATCCCAGACGACCTGGCCGTCGCGCAGAGTCAGCTCGCATTCGATCTTCCGGTCGCCGGAGGCGCGACCGCCTACGATGTCATAAAATCCAAATTTTCCGGTACGCTGGCCAAAGACGGCGATGTCGGCGCCGGCGCCCACACTGAGGTGGCCGAGGTCTGGGCGTTTGATGATCTGAGCGGGCGCCCAGGTGGAGCGGGCAATGACTTCGGGCAGGGGAAGACCCAGGTTGAGAAACTTCGACATCACGTGGGCCATGTCTTTCATGCCGCGGTTGATGTTGCCGGCGTGAAGATCCGTGCTGATGGAATTGGGCCAGAAGCCGTCGCGCGTCGCGGGAACGGCCTGCCGGTAGTCGAAACTGCCCGCGCCGTGGCCGGCGTCGAAAATGACGCCCCGCCGCTGAGCTTCCAGGAGATAGGGCCGCAGCCGGCCCTGCGCATCCAGCATGGGGACGCTGGGCAGATAGACATGGGTGGTGATATCACCGGGGCGAAGACGATTGCCAACGAGTTCTTCGAAAGGTCGCTGCTGGGGAAAGAAAGTCCCGAAGTCGACCATGATGGGCACGTCGGCAAGGCGTCCGGCCTCCAGGGAACGTTCGACGATATCCCAGGTAGGATAACGCCAGTGGGCGGTTTTGACGCCGACGATCAGCCCGGGGTGCTGGCGAATGAAACTGGCGGTCACTGCGGGGTCGGCGTCCCCGAGGTCCTGTTGATTGCGACTCATGCCGAAGCCGACAATATTGAGAAAGGCGAGGATGCGCGTCTGGGAGAGCTTGATGATGTGCTGATGAAAGGCGGGAAAATTGCGCCAGCCCGAGCTTCCGGCATCGACGGCGGTGGTGACTCCCGCGCGCAAGGTGAATCCGTCCGGCCACAGGCTGTGCACGCCGCCTCCGATGGTGTTGCGCGGCTCAATGCCGGTGAAGACGTGGGTATGGAGGTCGATGAAGCCGGGCGCTACGTAAAGGCCGGTGACATCGATCACTTTCTGCGCCTGGTCGGCGGCGATATTTGGCGCGACGGCGGCAATGCGGCCTCTGGTAATCGCCACGTCCCGCGGTGCGTCGATCTGATTCTTCGCGTCGAAGAGGTGCCCCCCCTTGAGGAGGAGGTCGTACGGCTGGGCGGCGAAGGCGGTGGTGATGGCCCAGGCTCCCCAGAGCCCCAGCGCCCGAGCGGAGCCCAGCCACGAAGATGACGGGGCCCCGGTGCTCTCCATGGGCCTAGAACGAGCCTTTGATGCCCGCGCTAAAGACGGCGCCGGTATCGTTGGTGCCATTTGACCGGGCATAGGTGGGAAGCACATCGCTCCTCTTCTCGGAGCGGCCGCGCACATCGAATAGATTTCGCACATTGAAGAAGAAATCCAAATTCCGTCGCAGATTGATGCCCAGCGCGAGGTCGGTATGCGTTCTCGCGGGAATGTAGGTTTCGCCGTTCGGTCCAAAATTAGTGGGCCTCGCACTGACTTCAGAGTCGCGGTAGGCAAAGTTCACGGAAACCATCAGCGGCTTCTTGTTGAACCGGACACCCCCGTTGACGCCTAGCGGCAGGAATCCGTTCAGGGAGGCCGCGCCCGGGCCGCTCATTTTGAGTTTGGTGACATTCGCAAACACGTGGAAATTCCGGCCCCATCCGAACGTCCACCGGTCAAGGGTAAGCAGCGACTGGCTCATATTGATTTCATATCCATTCACCTCTGCCGCCTCGGAGTTGACGGTAGTGGCAAGGGTCCAGCCGGCCAGGTCCGTGGTCTTGGGATCGAGGCCAGCTTCAATAAGATCGGATTCCCGCGCCGGCGACACCACCGAACTGAAAAAGTTTTTCACTTCCTTGCGGAAAACCCCGACGCCAAACACCCCGCCTTGGTTGGTGTAATACTCGAGGGTGAGGTCATAATTGTTTGCCGTCCATGGCTTCAGACCGGGATTGCGCACGGTCAGCTGGCCGCCAGTGGAATCCCCTTGGCTGTCGGTCCTTTCACTGACGACGGTCTTGGGCACGACAAAGCTGAAGTTCGGCCGGCCGTACGTTTGGGCAAAAGCGGCGCGAGTCAGCAGCTGGTCGGTAATATTATACGTCAGATGCAAACTCGGATATAAGTCGCCATAAGACCTCGCTGATTTGGCGCCCAGCTCCGTCCACAAGAGCCTGGCCTCAGCCAATGAACCCGCGGCACCCGCCTCGGCCTTGCGGGTGCGGGCGCCGTCGGCACTCAGGACATAAGTTCCGTTGGCATTGCGCTGCCAGACCGCATCGGGGGTATTCAGCGATCCCTGTCCCTGGCTGATCGTTCTTTCATAGCGGAGTCCGGTCAGGACATTCAAACGGCTGTTAAAGAAGCGACCCTCCACTTGAAAATACAGGGCCTCGGCCTGCTCCCGGATATGTTCCGAGCTCGAGAGTTTGGCCACCAAAGCGGTGGTCTGCTGCGCCGGCGTCTGAAAGAAGAGGGCCGGATTCTGCTGCCACGCCCGATAGGCCAGGACCGGCGAAACCAGGGGAACGACTTTGCCCTCGGGCTCCCCCTCTTTGAATTTCCGGGTGATGACATAAGGCAGGGCCGACTGGTTTCCATTGGGCCCCTGATACGTCCAATTCGAAGGTGCGTTCGTGTATGAATATTTCCGCTCCCGGCGCAGGCCTCCGATTTGAACCGAGGCCGGGAAGGAAAGAAAGCTGAGCTTCCGTTTGATATCCACCTTCTCGTCGTTGATCAGATCGGCGCTGTATCGAGGTTCGGCGAAGGCGGCGCCGGTGATGTTCGTGGCCGCGAGGATACTGCGGTCGTAGACATTTAGCTCCTGGTTGTTGTTGTTGAAAACTTTGATCGAGCCCGGCCCTTTTACCGGATCGATGTTGCGGAGCTCCACCCGGATGGGAATGTTCACGCTCGTGCCAAAGTTGGCGAAGGTGCGATTGCCGATGCCGACTCCGCTTTCGTCGGTCAACCAGTACCTCGCCTTGGCGTAGCCGCCCTGCAGAGTGATGTGCCAATCTTTTGCGCTGTACGTGTAGCGAAGGCTGCCGCGCAGACCGCCTTTGTTGTTGGTGTTGAAACTCGTGCTATACGTGAGACCGCCGCGGCCCGTTGCTCCGATCGTAGAGTCCGGCCCAAAGCTACCCGCCACCCCGCCGTCCGCCACCGCGACGGTCGGGGTGGCCTCGATTCCGGCGCCGCGAGTAAAGCTGAAGCCTTCGCTAATTCCGCGCCAATGGTAGGTTTCAAAGCTGGAAGACAGCACCGAATTTGGCCCGACCCGCCAGTCTACTTTCAGGGCAGCGTTGGCGAGCGAGAAGATCGCCGAATTGGATCCGTAGACATACGATTGGAACATGGGTTTGCTCGGCGAAGACCCGTAGCTCGCGCTATTGACGTTGTTGACCGGGGTAATGGTTTCCCCGGGTCTCTGCCGGTCGGAAGCCGATGCGGAAACCACAAATCCGAAATCCTTGTTCACCGGCTTGGTATAAACGAAGCCATAGCCTGGTTTAACCAAAACCAGGTCTCTCTCCCAGCCAGTGGGTTCCTTCTTGAGCGAGATTTCCGAAAGTACACCCGCTAGGTTTACTTGGTAGGCGAACGAAGCCCGATCCGCTTCAAAGGCGGTCCTCGTGACCATGTTCACCGATCCCGCCATGGTGTCAGCGGCGGTGGCGGGTGTCGGCACTTTGGTGACTTCCAGCCGCGAAATGCCCGTGCCCGGCGTTTGATTCGAGGTTTGTACCGTGCGATCCGGAGCGCCGAAGCCGGTGCTGGCGATCGTGGCGCCGTCGACCGTGAACGTCGTCGTATTGGGCGGAAATCCGCGAATGTAAATGCTCGCCGGCACGCTGCCGGAGCCGGCGGTGGACACTCCGGGCAGCATTTTTAGAAACTCGCCGATATTGCCGTCCGGCTGCTCGCTGATATCCCCCACCGCCACGATGTTTTTGATATTGGGGGCAAACCGCTGTTCGTTGATGGCGATCGACGCCTGATCCGTGACCTTAGCGGCACCCACCGTAAAAGGATCGAGCTTCACCACTCCGCCCTTGCCGGACTCTCCATACAAAGCCCGGTTGGTCAGGCTGATGTTCCGCGTGACGGTCTGCCCCGCCGGAACCTTCAGCGCGATCTCCTGGAGGTCGAGACCGGTGTAAAACACCTCGATCACGACCGGCCCGCCGGGCACATCGGTGAGACGATAGCTGCCGGATTCGTCGGTGAGGACGCGCAGGTCCGAACCTTTCACCACAATCCGGGAATTGCCCAGATAGCGGCCGGTCACCTCATTCTGTACGCGCCCTTCGATGGTGCCAGTACTTGGGGTTTGCGCGGAAGTGGAGCCGGCGATGAAGGCGAGCGCCGTAGACGTGAGTAAGATTATCCGCCGCCGCAGGCCGGTGGCGGCCGAGATCGATCGAGAGGGAGGGATTGAAGTCATGGGTGGGTGGGGTTGGAATTATGCGTGGGGAAGAGAACAGGGTTTGCGTGGACGTGGGGGTTCCATCGCGGACAAGCATCGATCTCGCGGCTGAAGGGAAAAGGACGCCTC
>Ga0114966_10001392_pt1 | contig 22486 bp, 14 predicted proteins | sample M_130207_XF_Meta_FD_87029 | JGI IMG/M metagenome (GOLD analysis project Ga0114966, IMG submission 87029) | Freshwater microbial communities from Lake Montjoie, Canada to study carbon cycling - M_130207_XF_MetaG | ecosystem: Environmental > Aquatic > Freshwater > Lake | place: Lake Montjoie... | reverse complement strand
TTGGTGCGCGACGCGCTTGTGTTTCATGACCAAAATCCGAACCGTGCTGATGTTCCTTACATCCTTGAATTCTCGGCGGGGAACGCGGGCGAGGCGGGCGAACAAACGATCGGCAGCCCCGCAGTGGGCAAAAACGTGATTGCCACTGGGGCCTCGGGTAGCAATCGCCCCGACATTTTTGGGTATTCGGACGGCCCCGATACGATGGCAGCATTCTCCTCGCGTGGACCTTGTGCGGATGGTCGAATCAAGCCAGACTTGGTGGCACCAGGTACTTGGATCGCCTCGCTACAATCGAAATCGGCTACTGATGAAAATGCGTGGCAACCCATCTCAGAATATTACCAATACCAGGGTGGGACGAGTCAGGCCGGTCCTCACGTGTCGGGGGCAGCGGCGGTTTTTGTGCAATACTATCGGCAGACACATCAAGGCCGAACCCCATCTCCTGCATTGGTCAAGGCGGCTTTGATTAACTCTGCGGTGGATATGGATGATAGCTTCGATACCGGCTCAATTCCTAATAACGACGAGGGGTGGGGCAGGGTGGATCTAACCCGGTTGATCGGATCCGCAATTCATTATGAGTTTATTGAGCAAACGAACCGACTAGTTCAAGGGGCTGTATTTGAACACCGAATCCTCATTTCGAGCCACGATCAGCCACTAAAAATCACACTGACTTACACCGATGTTCCAGGATTTCCCGCTGTGGCGCGAGCACTGGTCAACGATCTGGATTTAGAGGTTATTTCGCCTACGGGGCTGATCTATCACGGTAACCAGTTTGATGAGGGAGAATCCGTTCCGTTCGCTCTCGGTTTCGATGATCTCAACAATGTCGAAGCGGTGCACGTGGCTCAACCGGAACGAGGAGAATACCTAGTTCGTGTGATCGCCCGGAATATCGCCGAGGATGCGCTTCGAGAAACCCCTGCCGTCTGCGATCAGGATTTTGCGATTGTCATTTCGGGTGATCTTCCACTTCCGGGTGAAGGCGTGATCGCTTTTGACCGTCCTGCTTATAGCGCACCGAGCGTTTTACAGCTTAAACTGATCGATTTTGACCTAGCCGGAAAACTTACCCAAACGATCAGGATCACGAGTGACTCCCAGCCAGCAGGGTTGACCGTTCCACTCCAACCCTATGGGAGCCGAGGTGTTTTCACCGGTGCTGTTGCGATTGTTTCCACGCCTCTGGTGGCGGATGGCAAACTTCATATCACCGACGGAGAGACGATCACTGCCACCTATTCAGACGCATCCCCAGCGAGGGTTGTCGAAAGCACCGCACGGGCAGATTTGTTGCCACCCGTTGTGACTGCGCTTACAAGCACCAATCGCTATGGGCGAGTGCAGATCACTTGGGAGACGGACGAACCTTCTCTAGCGCGGTTGCGATATGGAACAAATGCGACACTTTCAATGGCGCAAACCAACATGGTTTTCACAACGGAACACGAATTCTCGATTCCGAGCGGTGGCCCGGGGGTTACCTATTCCTTTGTGATTGAATCAACAGATGTGGCAGGGAATACCGCTACTCACCAGAACGGGGCGATACCGTTTACTTTCGTTTCGAAATCGGCTGCGATCATCCTTCTTGTCAACAATTACGTCCATACGCTCGAGGATGAGAGTGAGGATTTACCGATCACTGAGTATACCGATGCACTCGATCAAATAGGCGTCAGTTACGAGGTGTTCGATGCGAGCCATGATCGATTGCCTAAAATTGAGGACTTGATTCCTTTCCGGGTCGTGATTTGGCGAATCAATGACAGTATTTACAATACGCTTGGGGGACCCAGCACCACGATCAACATGGCAACGGAGCGGACCCTTACAAATTATCTCGCACGAGGTGGATCGTTATTGATGGCCTCCGCTGAAATTTTGGAACGTAATCCTTCTCCGAGTTTTGTCTCAAAAGTATTGCACGTCCAACATTTCGAACCTGATCCCCTTTTTGGCATCGGCGGGTGTACAGATTGCGATCAAAACTTCGGAATCCCCTACATTCTGGGCTACGACACGGAGTCGATTACCTCTGGCATAGAAATCTCCCTCGACTGGACAGGATTTCCGGTCTTGGATTTGATTATCGCCGAGATCGGCCCAGATGTTGGTGACACGTTTACGCCTACATTCGATGCCGCGCCAATATTATTTGAGCCGCTGGGGGGTAGAACCGTGGCGATTCGTTACCCGAGAACGGGTGAGGATAGTACAAACCGCGTGATTTTTGCATCCTTCGCGTTGGAAGCAATTCCGGTAGAAGGTTCAGCTCCAAATAATCGAGCGAATCTGCTACGGAATTTTATTAGTTTTCTAGCACCCGGGGTCAATGGTCTCGCCAGTATTTCTTTAGATCGCACGGCTTACCCGATCCCAGCACTTGCCACTGTGGAGGTTGCCGATTCCAATCTAGTCGGTCTCACCAATGCCACCGTGAGAATCTTCAGCGAGAGCCAGTCTCATGGGTTGTTGTTGAACCTTCGACCGACGGTGCAATCTGGATTGTTCCGTGGTTCTGTCTCACTCGTGACAACCAATGCGATAGGAGTTCCAGCGTTATCATCGTTAAAAGTAAAGGATGGCGATGTGATCTGGGGAGAATATGCCCAGAGTTCCTCAGGAAGTTTAGTTCAAGCGATCGCGGAAGTGGATGGATCACCTGCGCTCATTAGCACGATCAAGGTTGTACCTGATTATACCACCGCTACAGTGACTTGGACTACTAGCGAAACGACTGACGCTTTGGTGCAATATGGCGAATCAAAACTGCTTGGGTTTGCGTCCTTTACACCAGCGTACAACACCACGCATTCCGTGATCGTGGACGACCTGAAGCCTGATCAAACCTATTTCTTTCGAGTCGTGAGCCGTGATCAAGCAGGAAACGCAACTGTAGATGAAAACGGGGGCAAACTGTTCACTTTTCGGACATTAACTCCGTTGCAAACACCGATCATTCTTGATTTTGAGAACGGTGCACCGGGTTGGACAGTGGAAATGCTCGAGGATTTAGGCGAACGAGGCGACACCGAATGGTCCTTGGGAAGCCCTCGCAACTCATTGCTGCTGGATGCGCATTCAGGAACTAAGGCTTGGGGCAGTAATTTATCCGACAGTGCGATCACCATGGTTTCGAGCGATTTGATCAGCCCAGTCATCGAATTAGTCGGTGGAAATACGGCGACTCTGAGATTCTGGACCGCTTATGATTTTACCGCTGAGGCGACCATCGAATCGGCAGAACTTTGGATTCTGACCAATAAAGCACCTGCACAAATCATCGCCGCTACCTATTACGATTTAGCCGCCAACTGGGAGGAGGAGGAGATCGATTTGACTCCATACGTTGGGCAAATTATCCAACTCGTTTGGCATTATTTGTTGATCGATATCAGTGATGAGATCAACCCGCATCCGGGGTGGCTTGTGGATGATATTTCGATTGAGGTTACGAATATTTTTCGCGGCAAGATTTATGTGACCAATAACCTATCCCAAGCAGCATTCGTTTTGGAGGGCCCCGAAATCACCAGCGGTGAAGGACTCGCATGGACATCCCCTAAGCTCAGCGCAGGAACCTATGTGGCCAAGTGGAGTCCTGTGCAGTACTACAATGCTCCCCCGCGTCAGACCGTGGTGCTTTCGACGAACATGCTCACAATTACGGGTGTTTATACATTTCCTGATGTCAACCAGAACACGATGTCGGATTTGTGGGAACTGGAACAATTTGGCGAGGTAGCTGTCGAACGTTCGAATCGGTCAGATTCCGACGCCGATGGGCAAACTGACTACGCGGAGTTTATTGCAGGAACTGATCCGAATGTGGCTCAGTCCAGATTAACACTCGGCTTACCCAAAATGTTGGATGGGGGCCGACTGCAATTTGAATGGCCTGCCGTGCCGGGCAAGCTTTACCGCCTCCGATCCTCCACAAGCCTAAAACTTTGGAATGATTTGCCGTGGATCAGGGCCGATTCGAGGACGGGTTCTGTGATCGTTCCTAACGTGGCGGGTACCCCGGCTCAATGGTTTCAGCTTGAGGTTCGTCCCTGAGCCAGTTGTAGCCAGTTTCCCTCTTGCAAAGGAAACTGGCTCCTAAACTGATCAGCCCGCTGGTTCCTTTACTTGAGAACTTCCGCAAGCAACTCGTTCAAGCGTGCCAGCATGATCCTAGGATCCTCCATCACCCCAGCGGCAACCTTAGCATTATCAAGCAGTTGTTCCGCGACTTTTGTGGCGAGGGGGCCATTCGTGGTCCGAATTGTGTTCAGGCGAACGATTACGGCGTGACGACGGTTAATTTCGAGATCGTGCTTGAACTCAGGTTCTTCGTGGCCGTCTTGCTTCATCCGTTTCAGCATTTGTCGCATGCTTGCGGTGAGCATTTTGTCCTTGTCGACAACGACGACGGGACTGCCCACCAAACGCTCCGAGGCTCGCACGTCGTTTACCCGATCGCCGAGGGATTCCTTGAGCCAAGCCGCCAACTCCTTGGCTTCGTCCGGTGAAAGTTCGACGTCATTTTTTTCGGGGTTTTCGATGGTGATATCCGCTTTTTCGGCGGGTTGCAGTGTCTTACCTTCGAACACGCGCAGGTGTTCCATGACAAATTCGTCCCAAGGATCGCTCAGGAATAGAACTTCGTATTTGCGAGCTGCAAATACCTCGTAATAGGGACTGCTCTCGGCTGAGGCTCGGGAGGGAGCTAATAGAAAATAGATATCTTTCTGCTCGGAGGGCATCCGTTTGATGTAATCGGTCAAGGAGGTTTGTTCGTCCTTGGGAAGCGTGGAGCTTTCAAAACGAAGCAGTTTGCCGAGAGGTTCACGGTGGGTAAAATCAGTGACGATCCCTTCTTTCAGAAATCGGGAGTATTCCTTATAGAACTTGGTGTAATTCTCTGGATTCTTTTCGGATTGATCATCGAGGAACTTGATTAAACGAGTGGTCAACACCTTGTTGAGTTTCTGCATCAAGGTTGTATCCTGCATGCTCTCTCGGGAGATGTTCAGTGGCAGATCCTCACTGTCCACGGCACCTTTTAAAAACCTTAACCAGTCGGGGAAAAGGGCTTTGGCTTTGGGTGCAATCAATACACGCCGACAATACAAGTTCACGTCAGACTCGGAGCGAGCCATCCCCATGACCTCTAGGTTCCTTCCGGGGACATACAGCAATGCTTGGATAGCGAGTGGGGCATCAGCGGCAAAGTGCAGACGGAACAACGGTTTTTCCTTGTCGTGTCCGATATAGGAATAGAACTCGTCATATTCCTCCTCCTTAATTTCATTCTTGTTCCGACTCCAGATTGCCTGCTTGGTATTGATCAGCGTTCCATTCAGTTCGATGGGGAAGGCGATGAAACTAGAATAACGTTTGATGATCTCCTCGACGCGCCAAGATTCGGTAAATTCGTGGCATTCATCCTTCAAAAAGAGGGTGATCTTGGTGCCTCGAGCCACATCCGTTGCCTCCTCGATCTCGTAGCCTCCGGAGCCATCTGAAGTCCAACGCCAGCCTTTTTCTTCCGGTAGGTAGGAACGAGAGTCCACAGAGACCTTAGTCGCGACCATGAATGCGGAGTAAAACCCTACCCCGAATTGGCCGATCAAACTCACATCGGGCTTTTTCTCGGTTGCTAGCTTTTGCAAAAAGGCTTTGGAGCCGGAATGCGCAATCGTGCCTAAATTCTGCACCAGTTCCGCGTGAGTCATTCCAACGCCAGTATCCGAAATTACGAGGCGGTGTTCCTTTTCATCGGTTTCGACCGTGATTTTGAGCAGTCTCTCCGATTCAAAAACTGGGTGGCCCGCAGATTGAGTAAAGCGGAGTTTTTCGAGGGCATCAGCAGCGTTGGAGACCAATTCGCGGATGAAGATCTCTTTATCGGTATAAAGAGAATGGATGACGATGTTCAGTAGTTGCTGAATTTCCGCTTGAAAGACATGTTTTTCGACCATAATTCAAAATTGAACTCCAATTGTTTGCACAAAACGATCTCTGTCAAGCGAAGGACAGCGGATTGGAATGAAATTTTTTCGGAAAGGAAGGCTTCCTTAGCGAAGTCAGTGAGCAGCATTGTTCATGCCACAATAACCTTGAGCACGGGAAGTAATGCTTTAATGTAGAAATTGGATGGCTCAAGGAATGCATTTATCCCAACGCATGGCGTTGTCGCAGGCGCTGGCTCCCCAGCTCCAGCAGTCGCTTGCCTTGCTCCAAGCGCCAACCCTGGAGCTGAAGGCGTTGGTGGAGCAAGAATTGGCAGTGAATCCGGTGCTTGAGGAGGTTGCCTCGCCAGATGGGGATGGAGAGGAGAATTCTTCGAGCAGTGATGTTGACGAACCCGTGGATTCAGCCGATTTGACGGAACCGCCAGCCGATCTCCATTTCGATCCTGCTACTGAGAAACCGACTTCTGAACCGGTGGATGATTTTCAAGCTCAGTTTGAAAGACTGGCGCAAATTGATCAGGAATGGCGTGATAACTTGTCGCAAACGGTCTTGCCGCAGCGTTTCAACGCGGAGGATGAGGAGCGGCGGCAGTTCATGTTCGACTCCTTGGCTGTGGAGACATCGCTTCAGGAGACGTTGCTTGAACAGGTGAGGACTGCGGATTTGACCGCAGGACAATGTTTGGTTGCCGAAATTATCATTGGTAACATCGACGATTATGGGCATTTGCAAAGTTCTGTGGATGAACTCGCTTTTTCCACCAATGTTGACGCCGGAAAAATCTATGAGGTTCTCAAGGTAATTCAAGGGTTTCACCCACCCGGAGTCGGAGCGAGGAATTTGCGAGAATGCCTGATGTTACAACTCGAGCGCGCAGGTAAAACCCGAACCTTGGATTACCAAATCATTGAGCATTATATGGAGGCTCTGGGGAAGCGTCGTTTGCCAGAGATTGCGCGGGGCCTCGATTTATCCGTGCAAGAGGTGCAGGATGCGGTCGAGCGAATTAGTCACCTCGAACCTCGCCCTGGTCGGGATTTTCTGCCAAATAACCAACAGTATATTCTCCCAGAGGTATTTGTTCAGAAGGTGGGGGATAAGTGGGTCGTGAGCACAAATAATGATCAAGTGCCACAGTTACGAATCAGTAATACCTACAAGGATATCATGGCCCAAGCGGAAAGTTCCGCAGAGGTGCGGGAGTATATTCGTGAGAAAATTCGGGCGGGTAAATTTCTAATTAAAAGCCTTCATCAACGCCAACAGACGATCCTGAATATCGCCCGCGAGATTGTAAAACGGCAGAGCGATTTCATGGAAAACGGTGTCGCATTTCTAAGACCCATGACCATGGTTCAAATTGCTGAAGTGGTGGGGGTTCATGAAACGACGGTCAGTCGGGCGGTTTCTGGTAAATACATGCAAACTCCCCGAGGCTTGGTCGAGATGAAGTATTTCTTCACGGCGGGAATTAAGACTTCCTCGGGGGAAGGGATCTCGAATACCAGCGTCAAGGACTTGATCTCCGAGATGATCGGCAACGAGGATTCGTCAAAACCTTTGTCTGATGACGTGGTTGTGAAGCAATTAGCGGAAAATGGGATTCACATCGCTCGACGAACCATTGCGAAATATCGTTCTGAGTTGAACATTCTTCCGTCCCATTTGCGGAAGGTTTACTAGGAAATCAGAGCGGGGATGGTTTTATTCGGTTGGAGCTAGAATTTTTTTCTGACCGCTCATCAGGAAATCGAGGTAAAAATCCAAATGGGATTTCATTTCTTTCCGAGGGACAATGGCGTCGATCAAGCCGTGCTCAAGTAGAAATTCTGAGGTTTGGAAATCCGGTGGTAGCGCGGATTGCGTGGTATCCTTGATGACTCGTGCGCCGGCAAATCCGATGCGGGCTGCGGGCTCGGCTAAAATTAAATCCCCGACGGTCGCAAAACTGGCCATCACTCCTGCAAATGTTGGATCCGTCAGAATGCTGATGAAGGGTAGACGCTGTTTCGCATGGTATGCAAGCGCACCGCAGGTCTTGGCCATCTGCATCAAGCTGAACATACCCTCATACATTCGAGCACCCCCACTGGTGGAAACGATGATTACGGGTAATTCTTTCTGGGTTCCAGTTTCGATCAGGCGTGTGAGTTTTTCACCGACAACCGACCCCATCGAACCTCCCAGAAAACTGAAATCCATGACACCCAAAGCAACTCGATGTGTTCCGATCTGTCCAAGACCTGTTACGACGGCGTCTTTTCGGGCACCGGACTTTCGGTCGCGGACGAGTTTCTCTGCATAGGCAGGAAACTCCAATGGATCGACGCTGACCATGTCAGCGTCGTGCTCGGTAAATGAACAGGTTTCAACCAGAAAATTGATTCGTTCACGTGCACCGATCGGAAAGTGATGCTGGCAGTGAAGGCAGACCTTAAGGTTCTCATCGAGCTCTTTGTCGTAGAGTAGGGTGCTGCATTGGGGGCATTTGTTCCAGAGACCTTCAGGAATCTCACGTTTCCGTGATTTTGAGGGGCCGAGCCGTGGCTTTTTCACGAACGCATTGTTCGAGGTGCGCGGGGGTGGTGTCACTGCCGGCTCGATATTCTCTGTTCCCAAAGTTTTCTTGAGGAACGTCGTCGTCGCGTTTCCGTCTTTTTGCTTAGTCACGATAAGAATTATCTTACTACCTAGGTTCACTTCGAGCAACTGTCCAAACAACCACTGTTTCGACCCCCGCGTTGATCAAGGGTAGGGCGCAAGCGTTGGCGGTGGCACCCGTGGTGAGGACATCATCAATCAGGATGACGCGGCGTAGGGAAGTTTCCGGAAGTTGATCAATATGGAAGGCATCTTTCATATTTTCAGCGCGTGCTTTTTTGGGGAGTTTTGTCTGAGAAACGGTGGGCCGTGTTCGTCGTAAGACCTTGTCCAGTACTGGGATATGCAGGGCACGACCTAGATGTTGGGCGAGGCGTTCTGCCTGATTAAACTGCCGACCTCGTTGGCGCGTCGAGAAAAGCGGCACAGGGATAACCGCATCCCAAGAAGTCTTGGTTAATGTCGGAAGGGCTGCGTCGAGTAGAAGTCGGGCGAGAAATGGTTCATACCACAGAGCTCGCTGGTATTTGTAACTATGGATCGCTTCCCTGACAGGGCCTTCGAAACTGCAAGCGGAACGCGCCGAAGTGAAGGCTATTTTTTGATCTATGCAGTCCCCACACCGAAACGATTGAGAAATCTCTCCGAAAAAGCGTTGCCCGCAGCATTCACAGAAAGGGGGTTCAATGCACTTCACTTGCTTCCGGCAATTGGTACCGACATAACCCTCCGTCCGGGTCGCTCGTTCTTCGCGACAAAGTTGGCAGAGATTTGGATAAAAAAGCCCAGCGAGGGTTTCCCAAAATCCTAACCATACTTTGATCGATTTCTCGGCTAACATGGGGCGAGTCAGCATTGGCCCAACCTATCTCTGACACTGTCAGCTCACGTCGTGGTCTTCAGGAAACAAGGTGAACGGGGATGTTTGGTAAGGGAGAGCCTTGCCTCCGGCCTGAACTTCTACCAATGCGGAACCATTCCATCGACGTAGGCGGTAGAGCGTCGCAAAAGTGAAATCAGGTGCCGCTTGGCCTTGGCCACCCACAAGTTCACTGCCTCTTCGGACGTTATCCTGCATCCAGGCAGGCAGGAACAGGTGGAATGGATTGCGAGTGACTTCGCCGACGTGGAAGGAGGTGCCCGTGACCAGATCAGCGACATCCTCGCCGGAGGACTCCACCATCAGATTAGGTTGAGCATTCTGGCCCCAGTATTCGGTTTCGATTGCGAAACACTCAAAACTTGGGCCGATCTGACGCAACGCATCGACGACAAGCCAATGCGTCCCGATATGTGAACTATTCCAGTCGTGTTCGTGAGGGAAAAAGATGACGGAGGGCTTTGTGTCTTGGAGGATTTTGACGATCACACTCACTGATTCTGACCAAAAAACAGGATCCGTGGCTCTTGTCTTCGCATTCACGTTGAGCAGGCCCGTGGAGGAGGTTGCGATCAAATCATAACCGAGATAATCACAGGCTTGCTGAAGTTCTGCCCAGCGGGCTGCTTGTCGCGCGACGTTGCTCCCTTGGGTCACCGCCACATTGCTCACTTGAAAACCTGCTTGCCTCAAGAGCCGGAGGGGAAGGGCACCAATAATACACTCGTCGTCAGGATGAGGTGAAAAAATCAATGCACGAGGCGAGGAAGGGTTGACCGCAGGCCGAGCGCAAGGAGGGCGCACTCCCAAGGGCAGACCTTTGCCTTCGCGGAGAAGGCGACCGTAATCGTTTACAAAGGAGAGGTAGGGGTTCATGGCGAGTTGATGGGTTAAACTGGAGAGAGGATTGAAGGAAGGCTGGCGGCGGCGATTGCTTGGCCGTGCCGTTTCTCCTTTTCGTCGGGCATATGGAAGGCCAATTTTTCGGCGAGTTCGGGAAATTCCGTGCGCAACACATTGCGGGCTTGCTCCACGATGATGTTGCCCCCTTCGCCCGTAGTCACACGACCTAGGATGAGCAGGTGTTTAATCTCATAAAACGCTGTGAAATGTGCGACTTGATAACCTAGGTAGGTACCCAGCGTTTCATAAATCTGACGGGCACGGACATCGTTCTGCGCCATGAGATCCTGAACGAATTTGAGACGTTCAGGCACTCCGAGATTTGATTCCACCTCGATTTTAGCCGTTTTAAGCAAACGATTTACGGCTTGTTGGGAGAAAAATTGAACCCCGCAACCGTAATCGCCGGACCATTCGTCCACAGCTGAGGAAGTTTGATAATCGACTGGCACAAAGGCGAACTCGTTCAGCCAGGAGGTGATATTCCCCTCCGAATTGACGTAACCACCCGCTGTGCTCGTGCCAAAAGCCAACCCGAGAACGGAATTGTCATTCAGCGACATCGACCCCGCCAGAGCGGTCACCTCACCGTCATTAGCCACCTCAAATGGGACGTGGTTCCACACTTTTCGTAAATCAAGGAAGATGTCCTCGATTCTCGACTTAAAATCTGCAGGGCTGATGCCACGGAAAAGCGACGCAACCTTGACTCGGTTATTCACATAAACTCCGGCGACGCTGCCGCCAATCGCATCGACTCGAGGTAAGTGTGCTGCAGCCTTGAGGAGTGAATCCATGATTCCATCGAAGTGATAGGCAGGGTCGGATTGAGTAATCGGACTCCAGGCGGTTTCTTCACTAAACACGCATTCGCCGTTGATCACACCAGCCACCTTACGATCGGAACCACCGAGGTCGAAGCCAATACGACACCCGTCTAGGTGACGACCTAGGGGTGTGGAGGATGATTTTTCATCAGGCACTTTTTTAGTGACCAGCACTTCGAACGCACGTCCATAAATACGGTTTCCCATGATCTCCGAGTCGAACTGACCCGTAGGGGTGCGTTGATAATAGTCTTGGAGTTTTATTGCCAATGATTCTGGGCCTTGGACATAAACGCGAAATCCACCCCGACCCCAAAGCAGAAATTTGATCAACCGTTCGACGAAACGGAAATTTCCTTTAGCGAGTGGGTGTGTCTCATCGAAGACTCGAGTGTGATGATGAAAGACAGAGCCATCAGCCTGTTCGATGGCGAGACAGACAGGAACCGAGTCGCTGCAAGCTCGAGCCTCCGCCAAGAAGTTCCTGCAGGCCAAAGCCGCTGGACGGAAGCCCGGGTCGAGAATCGGAATCACTTTGGGTTTTACGAGTTGCATGCCGAGATTCTACACATTTTCCAAGACCTGAGAACAATTACCTCGCCAAGAATCAGGACAAAATCTCTGGATTTAACCCCTCCTAATCCGCTGTTGCCGCGTATCGGGTCTCGGGCTTAGAATACAGGCACAACTTTTGACTATGAATGATCACCGATTAACCACTCGCCGGGCCCTCCTAGGGTGTCTTACGTTTGCTGTTGGACTAGTTTGGATGGGCTGTAGCCCGACGACTCCTGTGGGTTCGACGATTGTCGTGGGGGAGTTTGCTTCGCTGACAGGCAAGGAGGCTGTTTTTGGTCAGTCTTCTCATAAGGGCACTCTTTTGGCGATTGAGGAGATCAACCAATCCGGTGGAGTGCTAGGGAAGAAAATTGAACTCAAAACCGAGGACACTCAATCCAAGCAAGGCGAATCAGCGACGGTGGTCAAGAAACTCATCACACGCGATCAAGCGGTTGCAATACTTGGTGAAGTGGCTTCGGGACGATCGATGGAGGCCGCTCCTATTTGCCAACAATACAAAATCCCCATGATCTCGCCTTCATCCACCAATCCTAAGGTGACGGAGGGTCGCGACTATATTTTTCGTGTCTGTTTTATTGATCCATTTCAAGGAACTGTGATGGCTAAATTTGCCAGGAAGACCTTGAAAGCTTCTAAAATTGCGGTTCTCACGGATGTTGCGGCACCTTACAGCGTTGGTTTAGCGGACTACTTCAAGCAACAATTTATTGCCGATGGTGGTGCAGTTTTGATTGAACAAAAATTCAGTTCGGGTGACAAAGATTTCAAGGCTCAATTAACTGCGATCAAAGCCATGAAACCCGAGGCAATTTTTGCTCCTTGTTATTATACCGAGGCGGGTTTGATTGTGCGTCAAGCTCGGGAACTGGGGATCACCGTGCCTTTATTTGGAGGTGATGGCTGGGAAGCTCCGGAGTTGCTGACGATTGGCGGGAAGTCGATGGAAGGGTGCGCCTACTCGACGCATTACTCGCCTGATTCCACGAACCCTATGGTGCAGAGTTTTGGCCAAAAGTTTAAGAGCCGATTCGGGGGCGAGGTTCCTGATGCGATGGCGGCCCTAGGTTATGATTCAGTTTATGTATTAGCGGACGCGATTAAACGTGCCAACGGAACCGATGGGCCAAAGCTGCGAGAGGCGATTGCGCAAACCAAAGATTTTGAAGGGGTGACAGGTAAAACGACCATGGATGCCAACCGAAATGCAACCAAACCTGCCGTGATTATTGCGATCAAGGATGGTAAATTTGCGTTCGTTGAAACGATCAACCCTTAATCAAAACTCTGACCCCAAGGTGGTTGAGTGAGGGGATTAGAAAACAGAGCAGGGAGCGAGAATCGCGTCCTTCATTCCGTGGATGATTTTTTTGTCTGCCGGACAAATAGTAGCTAACACACCTCCCAAACGGGTGTGGGCTGATTCTCCTTCGCCCAAGACAAAATAGTAGGGACACAAACGCACTCTACCCACCATCGGCACGATCTGCTCGGTTCGAAAGTCAAACCACTCCGAGTGAACGGAACGGGGTTTGTGGTAGCGTTGTAGTACATGTGGGTGAGTTTGAGCCGCCGCTAAGGCTGCATCGACGACCACACTCCAGTCTGCGGTTGAGAGGTCGCTCCCTAATGACACACCTCTCGCACCCCAAGCGGTCTCCGAATAACCAGAGATCTTCAAAATCAATTCACGGTCTTTTTTAGACAAGGTTTTGAGCTGTATCCAATCGGTTAAGTTGAGTTCGGGATACGCGCCTTGAGGAGGCAGGGGAGTCGGGTCGAGTAACCAGGTGTAAGGAACTATTTTCTGCAAGCGGTTGAGAAAGCCTTCGCCGAGTTCCTGTCGCCAAAACGGGCGCAGATTGCGGTTCCACAAAAGCGCGAACATCATCTTCTCCTCGAAGATGGGTTTGGGAGGTGGAGTTAGTTGGATACGCTTCTGTTGGGCTTTTTCAAAAAGTGTTTTGTGACCGTTGGCGTTAGCGAGATCGTAAAGTTCAAAAAACCGGTAGACCGCATCCCCATCCCTAGGTTGATCAAATGAAGCGTCCTGAATTGTGAAGGGTTTCCCGAGTGGGTTGAGTTGATCAGCCAACCATTTCATCTCAGGGCGGTAGGTGGACGATTCCTCAGAAATGACTAAATGGACTTGTGGAGCATCACCAAAAACGGCGTGAAACCCCTCTAACATTCCGCGTTCACCGCCGATGAGCGAAGAGTTTTTGTCGTCCAGTTGGGCATAAGTTTGATTGAGCCAAGCGGTGAGTCCGATGCCACCCGGGACACTATCCAATTCGGTAACGGAAAGTCCGTTCTCAGTCAAAAGTAGATCGGGACGAATGATTCGAGGCAGCTCATTTTTGAAGGCATCATGGCGTTGCCAAGCGAGTAAGTCTGCCGGTTTACCTCGATCGAGCCAATCTGCAACCCAGTTCGGCTGTTTGCCTTGAAGACTATGCTGGTAAAGCCGGTTAAGTGCTCGGTTGAACTGCAATAAGACGCGCCCGAGAGTTTCGAGTTCGTCCGTCAGTGCTTGACCCAAGGGAAATGGCCTCGGTGAAATTCGCCATTCGTGCCCTGAAAACAAGCCATCCTTAGGCAAGCGATCGCGGACGAAGCGTGCAGCATCGGAATGGTTCATTCAGCCTCGAATTTGGCCAGTCCCCAAGCCAAGCCACTTATAACTCGTCAACTCATCCAACCCCATCGGGCCACGGGCCCCAATTTTATCGGTGCTGATGCCGATCTCGGCCCCCATTCCAAACTCGCCGCCATCGGTGAATCGGGTTGAGGCGTTCCAATACACCGCTGCAGAATCTACTTCCTGAAGAAACGTTCGGGCGGTGGTTTCGTTTTGAGTGACGATGGCATCTGAATGCCCTGAACCATATTGGCTGATATGGTTTAGAGCCTCGGTCAGACTGTTAACTACTTTAACATTGAGGATGTAATCGTTGTATTCAGTGCTCCAGTTCAGTTCTGTGGCGGGGACAATTTTTGCCGCGATATTACTGAGTATGAGCTGACTAGCAGGATCGACATGCAGGGTGACGTTTTTCTCTGCTAGTCGAGGCACGATGATGGGTAGAAACTGTGAAGCAACGTTCACATCAACCAACAGTGTTTCCATCGCGTTACAGGTTGAAGGTCGTTGCACTTTGGCGTTCATCACGATTTCAGCCGCCATGCGGAGGTCAGCTTCCGTCTCCACGTAAACATGGCAGACGCCCTTATAATGTTTGATGACTGGAACCTTCGAACACTCTGTCACGGCTCGGATCAAGCCTTCACCGCCTCGAGGCATGCAAAGATCCACATACTCGGTTAATGAGAGCAGTTCTCGAATCGCCTCGCGATCGGTAGTTTGAACCACTTGGATGGCATGTTCAGGAAAAGATTTGAGTCCCTTGCGTGCGGCAGTCACCAACACTTGCGCGATGACCGTATTGGAATGGATGGCTTCTTTCCCTCCACGCAAAATCGTGGCGTTACCGGTCTTGAAGCAAAGACTCGCCGCGTCGGCCGTCACGTTTGGGCGGGACTCGTAGATAATAACAACGACCCCGATGGGGACTGCAATTTTCTTAAGGCGCAGCCCGTTCGGTCGAGTACGATCCTCAAGCACTCGCCCAACTGGGTCATGGAGAGCGGCGATATCCTCGAGACCACTCGCCATGGATTCGATCCGCTTGTCGTCCAGACTGAGGCGATCCAACATGGCACCGGAGAGTCCGGATTCCTTCGCAGCTTCCATGTCACGATTATTCGCCTCTTTGATGGCGTTAGCATTTTGACGAATCGCCTGTGCCATCGAATTGAGGCAGTGGTTTTTCTCGTCGGTGGTCAGCCGTGCCAACGCGCGTGACGCCGCTTTTGCTTGGCGGGCCAGTGTTATCATTTCGTCGGTCAGAGACGATTTCATGGGAAGAAGTTAGTTCAAAAACTAGGTCGTGAAAATGGAAAGATTCATCGGGATCCACCTAATGAGGAGTGCCAGCAGATCCAGAATCTACAATGGGGCCGACTTTGCGGCGGGTCAGCCGTAATCTTTCGATAGTCGTACCTTCGAGGCTTTCGACGCGGAGTTCGAAATCGCCCACTGTGATCGTGTCACCACTTTTAGGAAACCCTTCGAGACGATGCGTCATCCAACCACTTGTGGTGATAAGATCTTCTTCATCGAACGGTTCATTGACTAAGTTGGCTAAATCATGAAGTGGAAGCGCACCGTCCAGAATCCAAGTATCGGCGTCTAGTATTTCAATCAATGGTTTTTCTTGATCAAATTCGTCCTGAATTTGGCCCACTAATTCTTCGAGAATATTCTCCAAAGTGACCATTCCTAATGTGCTGCCGTATTCATCTACCACGAATGCCATGTGAAGACGTCGTTCGAGTAGGAGTTGTAAAACGTGCTCAAGTCGTGCTGTGGGAGGAACGAACACCAGTTTTCGAGCGTAAGGGACGAGGTCATTTCCTCGTCGTGCAACGAGTCGTGTACCCATCAAATCCTTGAAATGAACCACACCCATGGTGTGGTCTAAATCGTTATCGATGCAGAGCGGAAAGCGTGAGAATCTCGATCTTTCAGCGATTTCTAGGCATTCAACCATCGAGGCTTCCGTGTTGAGCACAGTCAACTCTTGCCGAGGTCGCATGACATCTCGAGCGCGACGGTGGCTAAGATCGAGCGCGTTGAGGAGGATTTCTCGTCCGAGTTTTGTGCTCGTTCTAGCGGTGTGTGAACTCGCCAAGAGCAGGCGTAGTTCCTCGTGTGAATGATTTGATTCAGATTCTGAACCAGAATCCAAACCCACCCGCGCCATCGACCAGTCGGATGCTCGATCGAGCACCCAGACGAAAGGCCATGTCGCCTTTTGAAACCATCGAAGCGGTCGAGCAACCAGAAGGGAAGCCTTCAATGGGTTAGTGATCGCAAAACGTTTGGGAACTTGCTCACCGATCACAATATGAAGAAACGTCAGCAACGTAAACCCCACGACGACACTGAGGGTGTGGCGAATGTCGGGCGAGGTAATGTGAACGAGATCTAACAAGGGTGCTAAAAGCACCGACACGACCGGCTCTCCTACCCATCCAAGCGCAAGGCTCGCTAAAGTGACTCCCAACTGACACGCGCTCAGTGTGGAGTCAAGGTCGTTAAGGGCGAGTTTTGCTTGCTGCGCCGCTCGGCTGCCTTTTTTGATGCGTTCCTCTAACTGAGTTTGGCGGATTTTAACAAGGGCGAACTCGGCAACGACAAAGAAAACATTGATTCCGATGATCACCCCGACCAGCAGAAGTTTTAGCACCAATTCGATGAGTGTCGCGTGTTCCATACTTCAGAACTGAACCTCGCCAAAAATGACTTTGAAAATCTCGTCAACACCAACCAAACCGACTTCGCGCCGATCACGTCCCAACACAACAGCAAGTCGCTGTCCTGATTTTTGGAGTCGCCGCAGGGCTTCCTCAACTCGGATATCCTCCGAAAAATAGAGCGCGGAGGTGATAAACTCTTGAATCGGTTGTTTTGAATCTGGGGTAGTTTTAAAGAGTAGGCTTTTCAAATCTAACAAACCGACCACGGTTCGTTTTCCCTCATTCTCCTGCCAAACCGGCCAGATATATCCGGCATGATCTCCGGCCATTTGAAGGACATCGCCGGCTGAATGAGACGTCAGGATCATCGGGAAACGCACGAGCGGACTAGCGATTTGCCCCACGCGAATCTTCTGCAGGTCGAGCACTCGATTGATCATGACCTTCTCTTGACTACTAAAGCCGTGAGCAGATTCCTGCATGATATGGCGCAACTCGCCGCGGCTGCTGAAGACTTGTCCTGTAAAAATTTTACCACCAGTCCAGCGTAATAAGACGTTGGAAAAATGTGTCATTAAACCAACCAACGGGCTTAAAAAAACATGCAGAAAACGAAACGGAATAGCCGCAAACATGCAGAGGTGGTTGGGGTAAAGCCGAAACAAGGTTTTAGGAAGCAAATCGCAAACCATGTAGAATAGAACGACCTCACCGACGAAGCCTCCGACGAACAGGTATCGGTTGCCTTCGCTCCATCGACCGAGAAGTAAAACCCCAAGAACAAAGGCCACGAAAGCGGCTAGAGTATTACCCACAACGATTGTCCACAGAAAGTTCTCGGAGTTTTCAAGCAATTCATGGAGCACTTTCGCTCGGCGAACCCCTTTTCGTAATTGTTGGCGGATCTTCCAGCGGCTCAGAGTAAAAACACCCGCTTCCATACCCGCGCAGACGAATGAAACTACCAAGGCCAACGGAAGAAAAATTGGGGTGATAAAATCCATAGGGTTAGCCTTGGCGTACCACTTCCACTCGCAGTTCGTGAACTCGACGTTCATCCACAATTTGCGCGGTCAATTTGAGTCCACCCCAAACTACGAACTGGCCGACTGTAGGAATGGTCTCAAATCGAGCGACCAATAGGCCGCCCATCGTATCGACGTCCTCCATCAGGCCCAAATCCGGAAACTCGCGCCGGAAGTCTTCTGTGCGCATCTGTCCGCTCACTCTCCATTGGTCCTTAGCCAGTTTCTCAAAAATAAATCCACGATCCTCCGCAGTGCGTCGGGTGCGTCCCACGATCCCTTCGAGGATGTCTTCCATGGTGATCAAGCCTGCGGTTCCTCCAAACTCATCCAGCACAATGGCGACGCCACGGCGTTGCTGCTGCAGGCTCTGCATGAGTTGCAGTAGGTTCATGCTGGCAGGCACGAACGAGGGCAGCTCGATCGCTTCCGCGAGATCTATCTCCGGATTCGTCAGCAAGGCTCGAGTGTTCAGGATTCCCACGATTGTATCCGGCGTCTCATCGTAGATCGGGATGCGGGTGTGACGCAGGCGACGAGCCGCAGCAACCATTTCCACCTGCGTCAGGTCGTCGGAGATGCAGGATAGGGTGGCTCGAGGTTTCATCACATCCTCCGCAGTTTGCCGATCCAGAGAAATGATTTTCAAGATGGCCTGTTTTTCTGATTGCTCAAGAGCACCTTGCTGGAAAGCCATCTCGAGCAGTTCGGAATACTCCTCATCACTGAGGTTTGGATTCGGTTTAACAGATTTTGGAATCACCCTCGCGACAACCCAATCAATGCTATTCTTGGCAAATGCTAAGAACGGGTTGGTTGTGCGCACGAGAAGCTCCACGGGTCTCGCGATGCGAAGGGCCCAGAATTCAGGCGCACGGACGGCTAAAGTTTTTGGGGCGACCTCGCAGGCGAATAAGATAAAGATTGATAAGCCGAGCATGGGCGCGAGTAACGCAACTCCTTCGTGGATCGTGAGCCATACCATGCCGGTGACCATCACCGCGTTACAAAGAGTGTTACCAAAAATGAGTGCGGCAAGGAGGTCGTCGGGACTACTCAGGAGCGTCAGAACACGTTGACCGTTTGTAGGATGAGTCTCTCCAAGTTGTTGCGCACGCCATTTGCCTAAAGCGAACAGTGCTGATTCCGCGAGAGCAAAAAAGAAACTCCCCAGCGCACAGATCAGAATTACCAACGCGACCCAAGGCCACGAAATTGACATTCCCTACATTATGCCTGTTTGAAGGTCAGAATGTCAAATTGCACCGTTTTTTGGCTCTCAAGCGAAGAATTCATGTTGAAAGTGTTGGCAGCCGAGCCGTTTTCCGCTTTTTTTAGACAGTGATCGCCAGTTTCACCGAGTTAAATCTGTTTATTGCTAGTTTGGAAGAGTCGCCTTGGATCGCCGTTGATACCGAGGCGGATAGCTTGCACGCTTATCCCGAGAAGGTGTGCCTCATTCAGATCAGCTATGCCGGAGGGGATGCGTTGATTGATCCGTTGGCCGGTTTGGATCTAACACCGTTGTGGGTCGCTCTCCAGAACCGCCCCTTGATTCTTCATGGTGCCGATTACGATTTGCGTATGCTCCGGCGCGGCTACAGTTTTATTCCCAGCACTGTTTTTGACACCATGATAGCCGCACGTCTGCTCGGGGAACCTCAATTCGGTCTCAGCCATTTGGTCGCGAAATTTCTGAACGTTCAATTGGAAAAAGGACCTCAAAAAATGGATTGGGGATTGCGTCCACTTCCTGAGCGTATGGAGGTCTACGCACGAAACGACACTCGCCATCTCCGCGACCTTTCCAACCTGCTGTTGGATCAATTAGTTGCCAAAGGCCGACTGAGTTGGCACCAAGAAACCTGCGGTCAATTGATCAGGGATTGCGCTCGGCCCGACCTTGTGGATCGAGAGACGCAGTGGCGTGTGAAAGGAACCGATCGCCTTGAACGACGAGCGCAGGCTGTGGTTCGAGAGCTTTATTATTGGCGAGAACAGGAGGCGATCGCTGGGGATATTCCACCGTTTTTCATCATGAGTCATGAGTTGATGGCTCGAGTTGCCGAGGCAGCCCATGATGGAAACTATTCTCCGGCACTGTTGCCGTCACGCTATTCGGGCGCTCGCCGGACGGGTGTGGCGAACGCTGTGGCCCGTGCTCTGGCACTCCCTCACTCCGAGTGGCCTTCCAGACGGTGGCAGGCCGGATATAGCCCCAGTTTTGTAGAGCAACAGCGGTTTGAGGAGTTGAAAAAAATCCGCGATGCTGCTGCGATTGATAATGGGATCGATCCCACACTGATCGCAAGCAAGGCAATGCTATCCCAGCTAGCACAGCAATCAATCGACGATGAATCTGGGCTGCTCCCTTGGCAGGCCGCCTTACTTTTCAGGTCTTCTCCCGTCGGTATTAAATCCCCAAACTGAATCAGGGCGGGATCGCTAATCTTCGGCAAGCTTTTCGGGAGGTTCCGGCAGGCTGAACGAAAGGATCAGCCCCGCCAGATACACCACCAAAGCGACAGTCCCCGCGGTGTAAGAGAATTTTGTAAAGCTAGAGGCAGTGGGCATGATGCCCTTCAACCAAGCTGAACCGGCCACGCTGATCGTGATCCACGCGAAGGAAGTTCCCAAAATTCGTCCACCGACGTTCGCAGCGAAGCTCTCGCCTGTTCCTCGCAAGTGCATGGGGTAGACTCGCGGCAGATAATTACCCCAGAAACTGAACTGGGCTACGGTCATCATTCCGGCAAAGAATATTCCTACTTTGAGCCACCCCAAATCTGAAACGGCCGGGTAAAAAAAGACAAAAGGCACGATGATCAACCCTGGTAATTGGAAAGTGCGTAGGAGTTTTTGACGGCTGATAATCCGCACAGTCAGGAAGGCCAACAAAAATCTCCCCACCAATCCCCCCATCTCTTGCCAGAGTTGGACAGCGGCCACCACTTTTTCCTTCTGAGGAGGTGTGAGATCCTTGACGCTCGCCAAACCGGGTATGATTTGGGGTAAATGCTGGATCGCTCCAAATGCGATGCCGTAGCTGCAGGCAAACATCAGCGCGGTGACTACTGTGGTCTTTCGAAGTTGCGGCGAAAACAATGCTGCAAAACTGGGTCGCTTCAGTTGGTTTGCAGCCTTTTTTAAAGCCCAAGCCGGTGATTCGGGAAGGAAAGGGCGAATCAGGATTAGGGGTAGGGCGGGCAGCACGCCGCTCATTAACGTATAACGCCACGCGTCGTGAGTTCCCTGCACCAGCCAGAAACTTTCGCGGTAAGTCACTGCGAGCGCATAGGCGACTGAAACCAACAATCCGCCCAATGACGAAAATGCCTGAGTATAACCCAGCACTTTTTCGCGTTGCATTGGGTTGGGAAAGAGTTCTGCGAGCCAGGCCACAGCGGCGACAAACTCAACGCAAACGCCCATAAATACGAGGCACCTAAAGAACAAAAGTTGGTTGAGCGATGTGCTGTAACCTGCGGCAAGCGCGGAAAAAGCGTAAATAAGAATGCTCCAAGTCAACACCTTCCGCCGTCCGAGCAGATCGGTCAGATAGCCTCCAAGGAGACCAAAAACTCCGCCGAAAAAAGCCGGCAAAAAGAACAACATTCGCGCCCAATGAATATACTCAGGAGTCCCCGGTTTAAACCCACCCAAGCTTTCGATGGCGGGTTTGATAATCAACGGCAGCATGAGTAATTCGTAAATATCGAACGCGAAGCCGATGGATGCGATAATGCAGATCAGCCACGCAGTGCGATTCAGTGGCCGAGCAAGGGGGACGTTACTCATAGCCTCAACTTTGAGATGATCCGCGCTTAGTTTCAATTCGATAATGCAAAAAAAACGGAATCGCCTAATTACATCGTGAGCTTGCTTCCAATTAACGGGCTGAGAATTGGCTGAACAGTGGCCAGTCTGCGACTGTAATCGCCAGAGAACTGGGCCTCAAGGCCAAGCGGCTTTATGTTTGAAAACAAACCTTAGCCCGCGTGCGGCAGAACTACTGCTTGATCACTCGGTAGAAGCGATGCGGGGGCTTGCTTCGAAAAAACGGACAGTAAAATCGAGTCATTTGGTTAATTATTTTTGGTGCCAAAGGCATGGGGCGATTTCGCGGCCGAGGAGGAGGCGACTTCGATAATGCAAAAAACCAAGGGGTGGATTTATTGGTGGTGGTGCGCAATTGAGGTTATGCGGGTGGAGACCTAGTTTTTCCCCACCGATCGCGGGTGTTCGTTTGGAAGCTGGTTGGTACGGGGATGGTTCTGCTTGCTGCCCGAACGGGGGAGCACGGAATCGCCTAGGCCACGAACGAAATGAACGAAATGAACGAACTCAGGAATTTGGCCATTTCGTTAATTCGT
>Ga0114966_10001391_pt1 | contig 22508 bp, 21 predicted proteins | sample M_130207_XF_Meta_FD_87029 | JGI IMG/M metagenome (GOLD analysis project Ga0114966, IMG submission 87029) | Freshwater microbial communities from Lake Montjoie, Canada to study carbon cycling - M_130207_XF_MetaG | ecosystem: Environmental > Aquatic > Freshwater > Lake | place: Lake Montjoie... | reverse complement strand
CACTCTCACTTACGGCGCTCGCATTTTTTATGGTGATTTTCTTTTGGACTCCACCACATTTTTGGGCACTTGCCATTAAATACAAAGATGATTATTCGGCCGCGGGAATTCCAATGCTTCCGATCGTTGCGACGAAAGCTCGAGTACATCGCGAGATGTGGTTTCATACGATTTTAATGATTGCATCATCAATGTGGCTCATAATCTCTGCACATCTACCACTATGGTCGCTAATAGTTACAGTCTTGCTTGGTTTGGTTTTTGCGCGCGAACTAACTGCACTTAAAGAGAGCTCTCCAGATTATGATAAAACTGCGGGCAAGATTTTCCAATGGTCAATAACATATGTGAGTTTACTTTCAGTTGTTCTTGTTGTAGCTCAACTCAGTGCTTGAACTTCATGTGCAAATTGTGGCAGAGTGAGCGCTATGACTAATACTGCTATTTCTGTCACGGATTTGAGTAAGAAGTACGGTGAGCGGATGGCAGTCTCTCATGCAACTTTTGAGGTCCCGCTTGGAACAATCTGCGGATTTGTTGGTCCTAATGGATCAGGCAAGACCACCACAATGCGGATGCTCCTTGGTCTTATTACACCAACCGGCGGTACTGGTGAGATTTTGGGCGAGTCAATCGAGCATCCTGAAAGGTACTTGCCGCGCGTCGGAGCGATGATTGAGGGCCCAGCGTTTTATCCAGCGCTAAGCGGAAAAGAAAACCTCAACTACTTAGCTTCACTTGGTGGATTTTCAACTAATCGCGTTCAACACTTGCTCGAACAGGTTGGTTTAGGTGATCGGGGTAAATCAAAGTACAAGACTTATTCATTGGGAATGAAACAGCGCTTAGGAATTGCAGCTGCGCTTCTACCTGACCCAAAACTATTAATGCTGGATGAACCAACAAATGGCTTGGACCCTGAAGGAATTCAAGAAGTTCGTGCGCTTTTGCGCTCATTGGCAAATGATGGCACCTCTGTGTTTGTTTCATCTCACCTTTTATCTGAACTCGAACTCATCAGTGACTATTTAGTCATGTTACGAAAAGGTGAAGTTGTCTTTACTGGCAAGATGACAGATTTAATGCTCAACCAACAGCCAGTCATCATTGCGAAAGGTGCTAATGAGACAGAGCTCGTCATACTCCTCGCAATTGCAGAGGCCGCCGGACATTACGCAATGATTCGCGATGGCGCAGTGTATGTAGAAGGTCCAGCAAATTGGGCGGTTGAATTTAATCGCGCAGCTTTTGAAGCGGGAATAACACTCTCACAGTTAACACCGCAACTTCCTAATCTTGAAGAGACCTTCTTTGAAATGACAGGTGAAAAATAATGTGGAACGTTGCAGTTTCAGAGCTACGTAAACTACGCAGGCCAACGTTATTTCTTGGCACCATGGGTGCCGTAGTATTTTTTAGCGTGCTTTTTTCATCGCTACTGTTTTTATTGATTGACTCACCTGATGGAAACTCAGATCGAGGAAGAATGATTGGTCGCGAAGTTCTAAGTCTTGCGACTGGAGGAGTACAAGGCTTCAGTAGTGTCGGCGGATTTCTTGGAATTATTGCACTCTGTGTCTTTGCAGCTCAGACTTCTCAGGAGTATACCTATGGGACTCTTCGCAATATTTTGGTACGCCAACCTGGACGCTTGCGGGTTTTAGCTGGAAAATTTATTGCAATGAAGTTATTTGCTCTCATCATGATTATCCTTTCAGGAATTGTGAGTGTTGCAGCTTCACTATTATTGGCACCTCGTGCCAAAGTTTCAACTGAGTTATGGTTTAGTGCAGATGGACGGCATGCAATCATTACAACATTCATCAACATAATTATCTCGGTAATTGGATTTGGAACGATAGGAATGGTTTTAGGATTACTCTTGCGGTCACCAATTAGTGCAATTTCATTTGGTGTTCTGTGGTTACTAATCGTTGAAAACCTTTTAATTGCGGTAAAGAACTCACTACAAAACTGGCTACCAGGAGCACAGTTGGCCTCAATTGCATCAGGCGGAGCGCCGATTGGCTCATCGGATGGAGTTGAATACTCGCACGCCTTATTGATCGGTGGCATTTATGTCGCGATTGGAGCGCTCGTGGCCTCCTTCTTATTTGTACGGCGTGATGTATCTAATTAAGGACACTAAGGCTTATTACCCAGATTTTCTAAGAAAGCTCATTTATTCTTAAGCTCTTCCCTCGGAGGTCTTAATTTGAGAAAATACAGAGCAGTTTCTCTAGCTCTTATCGCTGTTTTGACGCTGACTTCAGCGCCCGCACTAGCAAAGACCCCGAAACCAACTTTAGCCCAGATTGAAGCGGCAAAGAAAATTGAAGTGGCAAAGAAAAAAGCAGCCGATGCACAAGCAGCTAAGTTGGCAGCAGCAAATCAAAGCCTTCGAACTTTAACGGCAAAGGCAAATACAGCCACAGCACTCTACAAAAAAGCTCAGGGTGAATTAGCGGTCGCCGAAACTGCAGCCCGTGCCGCAGCGAAGTACGCCACTGAGACTGAAGCTGCTGTTTATGAAGCGCACCGAGTTATTGGTCAACTTGCATCGAATGCCTATATTTTAGGTGGCAGCATGACCGATATCGAACCTTTGCTCAGTGCAAATGGGCCACAGGATTTAGTAGATCAACTTAGTTTGCTCAGCACATTAGGCTCTAAGAACACGATTGCATTAGAACGATTTAAAGCTGCCGAAGTTATTGCTCGTGCAGCTAAGCAAGCTGCCGATGAAGCAAAAATCGCACAGCAAAAAGCCACAGAGAAAGTCGCTGCAGCAAAGAAGGTTGCTGATGATGCTAAGGCCGAACAAGCCAAAGAAGTTGCCAAGTTGCAAAAGATTCAAGATCAATTAATGAAAGAGCTATTAAGTGCTAGAAAAGTACGCACGACACTTGAGCAACAACGACAACTTGCACTTTTAGAAGAGGCTCAATCTAACCAAGCTGGACTAACTCCAGGACAGGCAAAGATTTGGCCCGACATTGGTTTTAAAGGCCGATCAACTATTAGAACTACTGAGGCCCAACGTTTAAAGGCCGTTGAGTATGCAAAAAAACAAGTCTTAGCACGTAAGCCATATGTATGGGGATCTGAAGGTCCCAACTCCTTCGACTGCTCTGGACTTGTTTTTGCTGCATATAGGTATGCAGGCCTGAGTTGGCCTAATTGGGATCGACTCAACTCAGCACTGTATTCAGGCTATACCAAGCATGTCTCTCTCAACGAACTTGTGCCGGGAGATCTCTTGTTTTACTCATATAAGGGAACTATTTCAACGATTCATCACATCACTATCTACGCGGGTAATGGAATGATGTGGGAGGCTAACTCAAAAAATACTGGCCTTTTGTACTCAAATGTTTATAGCGTTAAGGGGCTTATGCCATTTGGTGGTCGGGTCTAGTCTTAGCGCATGAGCACAACTGCACCACTCATTCGAACTGCAGTGCGTCTGTGGCTCGAAAAATTTGAAGCTGGTGATGTAGTTCTAGTTGCAGTTTCGGGCGGTGCAGATTCACTCGCACTTGCTTATGCACTCTCACTTGAAGCTCCAAAATTTGCGATTCAATTGCACGCTGTAACAGTTGATCATCAACTGCAATCTGCATCGGCGAGTCAAGCAGTAAAAGTTGCCCATCAAATGAAATCAATTGGTATCGAAACAACTATTGAAAAAGTCACCGTTGAGATTACTGAAGGTCTAGAGGCATCAGCACGTAGGGCCCGTTATGCAGCACTTGACGCAGCTGGCGAAAAATTCAAAGCAACGGCTATTTTTCTCGGCCACACTCGTGATGATCAAGCGGAGACTGTATTACTGGGTTTGGCACGTGGTTCGGGCACTCGGTCATTATCAGGAATGGCTCCGCACCACGGAAAATATATTCGACCATTACTTTCTATCACTCGTGCACAAACAGAAAATCTCTGCAGTGAAGTTGGATTGATTGCATGGAATGACCCGCATAATGTAGATCCCAACTTCGCTCGTGTCCGCGTCCGAACTGAAGCGATTCCAATACTTGAAAAAACGATTGGCCCTGGTATCTCCGAGGCACTTGCTCGAAGCGCCGAGCTCTTGCGCCATGATGCCGATGCACTTGATGCCTGGGCCGACCGCGAAATCAGGCAGCTCGATGTCAGTGATTTAGAGTGCGCCCATCTGGCCGCCCTGCCCCGGGCCATTCGCAGTCGAATCATCCGCGCCGCCATTTACGCCGCGGGAGCGCCTTCAGGCTCGATCTCAGCAGAGCATGTCGGCTCAGTTGAGGCGTTAATCACGGCTTGGAGCGGACAAGGGGCATCTCACCTGCCCGGTGGTGTGAAGGTTGAGCGTTTTTCGGGCAGACTTTCGCTCTTACGTAACTGAGCCAAGGGGAGCATTCGTGGATTTAGCTGGAGTTGAAAAGGATGTCGAACGCGTTGTTGTTACCGAAACGCAGTTGCAAGCAATGATTAAAGAGTTAGCTGCGCGCGTTGATAAAGATTACAAAGACCAAGACTTGCTGTTAATCGGTGTGCTTAAAGGCGCAGTTATGGCGATGGCCGATCTTTCACGCGCCTTACAACGCCATGTTGAGATGGATTGGATGGCGGTTTCATCGTACGGCTCTGGTACAAAATCAAGTGGCGTAGTGCGAATCCTTAAAGATTTAGATCGGGACATCACAGGCCGAAATGTTTTAATCGTTGAGGATATTGTGGATTCTGGATTAACACTTTCATGGCTTAAAGCAAATCTTGAATCCCGAGGAGCTGCAAGTGTAGAAATCCTTTCAATCCTGCGCAAGCCAGAGGCGGCCAAAGTTAAAGTTGATGTCAAGTATGTCGGTTTTGAAATTCCAACAGATTTCGTTGTTGGATATGGTCTTGACTTTGATGAGAAATATCGCAACCTCCCATTTATTGCTGTGCTTGCTAAGCACATGTACTCATAGTTCAATTTAAGAAACGGTAAATATAAATGTCTGAAACGAAAAAGCCAACGAAGAAGAGTCCGCTGAAGAAGAGTTTTGCTGGAAGTTCGACGTCCAAGAAGCCAGTTACTCGTGCGGGCCGAATTTTCCGTGGACCGCTTTTTTGGATTCTCGTGGCAATTCTTGCACTCTCGATTTTCGGACAGATATCCGCTGCTGGAAATCGTTATACGCAGATTGAAACATCACAGGCCTTAGATGCAATCTCGCAGTCAAATGTAGCCTCAGCTGAAGTTGTCGATAAAGATCAGAAGATTCGACTAATTTTGAAGCCAGGTATAACGATTAAAGGCGAGAGTAAAGTTGAGGCTTCTTATGTTGCACGTCAAGAGCCAACTATTGTTGATGCCCTTACATCTAATCCACCACCAGATGGTTGGAATGTTCGAGTCCCAACACAATCTCTCCTGGTCTCTTTCCTCTTCTCGATAATTCCGTTCTTACTTATTGGCTTCCTATTTTTCTGGATGATGAGCCAGGCACAAGGTGGCAATAAAGTCTTTCAGTTCGGTAAATCCCGCGCGAAACTTCAGAATAACGATGTCCCAAAAACTACATTTAAAGATGTCGCCGGGGCTGATGAGGCAATTGCCGAACTTGAAGAGATCAAAGATTTTCTCGCCAATCCCGACAAGTATGGAGTTCTAGGCGCGAAGATTCCAAAGGGAGTCTTACTCTTTGGTCCTCCAGGAACAGGAAAGACTTTACTTGCTCGTGCAGTTGCTGGCGAAGCTGGCGTTCCCTTTTACTCGATATCCGGATCTGATTTTGTGGAGATGTTTGTCGGTGTTGGTGCGGCTCGCGTACGTGATTTGTTTAACCAAGCGAAAGAGAATTCACCAGCAATTGTCTTTGTCGATGAGATAGATGCCGTTGGCCGCCAGCGCGGTGCAGGCATGGGTGGCGGACATGATGAACGTGAGCAAACCCTCAATCAGCTCTTAGTTGAGATGGATGGATTTGAAGAAAATACGAAGGTAATTCTTATCGCTGCAACTAACCGGCCAGATGTTTTAGATCCAGCGCTTCTGCGTCCTGGTCGCTTTGATCGCCAGATCGCAGTAGATCGCCCAGATCTTAAGGGTCGCGAAGCGATTCTGGCAGTGCACGCAAAAAATAAACCGCTCAGCGATGACATAAAACTCATCGACTATGCACGCCGTACACCAGGCTTTACTGGCGCAGATCTTGCAAATGTTCTCAATGAAGCCGCGCTCTTAACAGCCCGTGAAGAGAAAAAGGTTATTTCAAACTTTGAGCTCGATGAAGCTATTGATCGAGTCATGGCCGGCCCACAACGTAAGTCTCGGATTATGAGTGATGATGAACGTCGAGTTACCGCTTACCACGAAGCTGGGCACGCACTAGTAGCTCATGCACTTCCACATACTGATCCAGTTCATAAGATCACTATTATGCCGCGCGGACGTGCTCTTGGTTACACAATGATTCTTCCCGATGAAGATCGCTACTCGACTACACGCAATCAACTTCTCGATCAGTTAGCGTACTCACTCGGAGGACGTGCAGCTGAAGAGTTAATCTTCCATGACCCTTCGACAGGTGCCTCAAACGATATTGAGAAGGCGACCGCTTTGGCCCGTGCCATGGTTACTCAGTATGGAATGACTGAAGCAATTGGTGCGATCAAATTAGGTGCTGGCAGTGACGCTCCATTTATGGGACGCGACTATGGTCACCAACGCGATTACTCTGAGAGTATTGCTGGTTTAGTAGATCGCGAAATTCGTGAGCTAATTGAAAACGCACACCAAGAGGCCTTTGATATTTTGGTGGCTAATCGGGCGATCTTGGATGAAATGGTCTTAGTCCTGCTTGATAAAGAGACGATTAACAAAGAGGAGATCGCAGAGATCTTTAAAAATGTTAACGCGGTAACCTCGCGACCTGCATGGACTGGCTCGGTCACACGAATTCCATCTAATCAACCTCCTGTAGAGGTTCCAGCTCGGGCAGTTGAGGTTGTAGAAGTTAAGAAACCAACGCGTCGCAAGAAGGCAACAAGTGTCGATCAATAAGGTTTCAGTTACTGATGGACGAGCATCGTCTCCTTATGATCAAGAGCGTGCTGAACGCGCAGTTCGTGAACTCTTACTGGCTTTGGGCGAAGATCCAGACAGGGATGGATTAAAAGAGACTCCTGCCCGCGTTGCGCGAGCTATGAAGGAAAACTTTGCAGGCCTTTGGCAGGCACCAGAAGATGTTTTAACAACTACATTTGATATTGGTCATGAAGAGTTGGTCATTGTTCGCGATATCGAACTCTTTTCACATTGCGAGCACCACCTAACGCCTTTTTATGGTGTTGCACACATTGGATATATTCCACGCGGAAAGATAACGGGCCTTTCAAAGTTGGCACGCTTAGTCGATGTCTACGCCAAGCGCCCACAAGTACAAGAACGACTTACCACTCAGATAGCAGATGCCTTAGTTGAGATTCTCGATCCACTGGGAGTAATTGTCATTATTGACTGCGAGCACTTATGTATGTCTATGCGCGGAGTGAAGAAATCGCAAGCACGGACAACAACTAGTGCGGTTCGTGGCGCTCTTCTCAATGCTGCGACGCGCGCCGAAGCGATTAGCCTTATTACGAATAGGTAAAACCATGAAGATCATGGGAATTCTAAACGTCACTCCAGATTCATTTGCTGATGGGGGGCGACACAACTCCTGTGAAGCTGCAGTAAAACATGCACGAGAAATGATTGCCGAGGGTGTTGACATCATTGATATTGGTGGCGAATCAACAAGACCTGGTGCTGAGCGTGTCAGTGAGAGCGAAGAAATCGCGCGAGTTATTCCAGTAATAACCGAACTTGCTCAAGATGGTGTTCCCATAAGCATTGACACTATGCGTGCGAGTACAGCGTTGGCTGCAGTTGCCGCTGGTGCGCAGATTATTAATGATGTGAGTGGGGGATTAGCCGATCCACACATGTTGTCCGTTGCAGCACAATTACAGGTTCGCTATATCGCAATGCATTGGCGTGGTCCTTCCAAGGAGATGAGTTCTATGGCAACCTATAACGACGTTGTCGCCGATGTTATATCTGAACTTCAAGAACGCGTCTCGGCAGCAAGAGACGCTGGCATCACTCATGAGAATCTGATTATTGATCCAGGTATTGGCTTTGCTAAAGATGCAGACCACAACTGGGAAATCATCAATAAGATCGATGATTTTCTCGTTCTCGGTTATCCAATATTGATTGGTGCATCTCGCAAACGTTTCTTAGGTGGAGATTCACCCGACGGTCGTGAAGCTGCGAGCGTTGCCCTCACTAAAAAGCTCTCTACATCTGGCATCTGGGGAGTTAGAGTGCACTCTGTGAAGCCTCACAAAGATGTATTAGCCATATGAGTGATGCAATCCTGCTGACTGGAATTCATGGCTTTGGTTTCCATGGATTATTGGAACATGAGCGAATCAATGGCCAAGATTTTTGGGTCGATTTAGTATTGGGTGTGGATTTATATGAAGCATCAGTGAGTGATTCGATTGATGACACTGTTAATTATGCGCAAATTACCGATCTAGTAGTTGCTGAGATTACTTCACACCCAGTCTTGCTCATTGAAAAACTCGCTGGACGAATCAGTGAGCGAATTTTAATTGAATACCAAAAAGTAAACTCTGTGACAGTAACAGTGCATAAGCCACAAGCACCTGTTGGTGCATCTATAAAAGATATTGCAGTACAGATAACTCGCAGGAGATGAAGGCGGTAATAGCACTCGGTGCAAATATAGGGAACCCACAAGAGAACCTAGATATAGCAATTGGACATTTGAAAGATGCAACTGATGTTCTGGCAGTCTCTTCTTACTACACAACTGCGCCGGTTGGAGGTCCGATACAGCCAAATTATGTGAATGCAGTCTGCATTATCGAGAGTGATCTACCTGCGATGGATCTGCTTTCACTATTACAAGGAGTTGAAAAAACTTTAGGTCGCGAACGAACTGTCCATTGGGGACCGCGTACTATTGACTTGGATTTAATTCAATATGGAGCGGTATTGAGTAAGACCGCCGAGTTAGAGATTCCTCATCCACGTGCACACGAGCGTAGATTTGTTTTAGAGCCCTGGCTAGAAATCGATGCTGAAGCGATTTTGTTGACCCACGGCCGAGTTGATCAGCTTTTGGCGCAATTGGCACTTAACCCGTAAACTTGCAGTCATCTCGCCCGGTACCTGAAAGGACTGGAGCCACATGAGCGTTTTAGTTCCAACGATGGGAGCCCTTCATAAGGGCCATCAAGCGTTGATTAAACGTGCACGCAGCATTAGCAAAGAGGTAGTGGTGAGTATTTTTATCAATCCACTTCAGTTCGAAAATTCAGAGGAGATTGAAAAATACCCCCGTAGCCCTGAGCGCGATATTCAATTAGCGACCCTTGCTGGAGCTACCGAGATCTGGATGCCAGATTACGAAGAGATTTACCCAGGAGAGATTATTAAATTGAAGGCATCTCCTATTGGTGATTTATTTGAAGGTTCATCCAGACCCGGACACTTTGACGGAGTTGTTACCGTAGTAAATCGATTATTCGAAATCGTGAAGCCAGAGTCCGCCATCTTTGGTGAAAAAGATTATCAGCAACTCCAGATTATTCGGGCTATGAATGGACAGGTTGAGATTATCGGTGTTCCAACGGTTCGTGAATATGATGGCCTGGCATTATCTTCCCGAAATATACGCCTGAGTGAGGGTGGGAGGGTTAGCGCAAACGTTATTTATCGTGCAATGGCAGCGGCACGGTTAGCGCCGAGTGTTGCAATCGCACAAGAGATTATTGATACTACGCTTTCAACAGATTCAGGTTTTAAATGTGACTATGCAGTCATTATTGATGAAGAGAGTTTTGTAGTTGCAACAGATTCAACAAAACATAAACGCGCAATCATTGCTGGCTGGATAGACGGTGTACGTTTAATAGATAACATGCGAATGGGTGCATAATGCTTCTTACAATTGACGTAGGTAATACCAATACAGTCTTAGGAATCTTCGATAGCGAGGATTTAATCCGTTCGTGGCGAGTCAAGACAGATCCACGAAGCACTGCCGATGAATTATGGTTGCAGTACCGTTCATTAGTTGAGGATTACTCAGTTACGGGCTTATCAATCTGTTCAACCGTGCCAGCAACTTTGCGCGAACTTCGGAGCATGATTAGTGATTATTTTGCCGATGTTCGTACAACAATTGTTGAACCAGGGATAAAAACTGGAGTTCCATTATTAGTAGATAACCCTAAGGAGATTGGCGCAGATCGAATCGTTAATACCTTGGCTGCACATACATTATTTGGTGGTCCAGCCATCGTGGTTGATTTTGGAACTTCTACAAATCTCGATGTCGTATCTCCCAAGGGAGAGTTCTTGGGCGGAGCACTCGCCCCAGGCATTGAAATATCAGTAGATGCATTGGCTGCTCGAGCTGCGCAACTGCGGAAAGTCGAATTAGTCAGACCTAAAAATGTTATTGGTAAAAATACCGTTGAAGCGTTGCAGTCAGGCACAATCTTTGGCTTTGCTGGTCAAGTAGATGGACTAGTAGATCGAATCACTGCCGAACTTGCCGACTCATATTCTGGCAAACCAAAGGTTATTGCCACTGGCGGATTAGCACCTTTGATTATCGGGGTCTCAGAAACAATCACCGATCACGAACCCGATTTAACTTTGATTGGACTTCGCCTAATTCACGAACGAAATGCTTGAACCGTTAGACTTGACCTTATTATGACTAACGAGAATCCACCCGCCGAAGAAGATCTGCCTGAGCAGTTGCGGATTCGGCGTGAAAAACGCAGCGCGCTCATTGAGGCAGGAGTCGAGCCATATCCAGTTTCGGTGCCGCGCACAAAGTCTTTATTAGAAATACGCCAAGAGCATGCTGGGTTAGAAATCGATGTTGCAACTGGTATCACTGAGAGTCTTACAGGCCGAATAATCTTTAAACGCGATACCGGAAAGCTCTGTTTTGCAACGTTGCGCGAAGGTGATGGCACTGAACTCCAAGCTATGTTTTCACTCGATAAAATTGGACAAGAATCTATTGATTCGTGGAAAACCGTCATCGATTTAGGTGACATCGTGTCGGTCACGGGCGAAATCATCACGTCAAAGCGCGGTGAACTTTCAATTCTGGCAGCATCATGGAAATTAGCGTCAAAGTCGCTACGCCCCTTACCAAATGACCATAAGCCGATGTCTGAGGAAACCCGCGTACGTATGCGATATGTAGATTTAATTGTTCGCCCCGAAGCTCGAGCCAATGCGCGCTTGCGTCCGGCAGTTATGAGTTCTTTGCGCAACACTTTTGCCCAAGCTGATTTCATTGAAGTTGAAACACCGATGCTCCAAGTCATGCATGGAGGAGCAACAGCACGTCCTTTTAAATCATTCTCAAATGCCTACGATATGGATCTTTATCTACGCATCGCACCCGAGCTATTCTTGAAGCGTTGTGTCGTTGGTGGTATCGAGCGCGTCTTCGAAATTAACCGGAACTTCCGCAATGAAGGTGCAGATTCATCTCACTCACCTGAGTTTGCAATGATAGAGAGTTATCAGGCATATGGTGACTGGCGATCAATCGCTGATTTGACTCGCACCCTTGTGCAAAATGCAGCTATGGCAGTTGCGGGTTCGCACGTTGTTACTCACCATGATGGTCGTCAGGCCGACTTAGGGGGTAATTGGCGTGAAATCTCCTTATACGACGCCATCTCTGAAGGCGTAGGCCAAAACGTGACTGCTTTAACTCCAACGGCGGAGTTAAAGGCGATTGCAACAAAACTTGGAGTGAAAATCGATCCTCAATGGATTACGGGCAAACTTGCAGAAGAGATTTTTGAACATGTAGCAAAAGATCAATTAATCACACCAACTTTCGTGATGGGTTTTCCAGTTGATACTTCGCCGCTTGTCCGTGCCCATAGAGATATCCCTGGTGTCGCAGAAAAGTGGGATCTGTATATCGATGGTTTCGAATTAGCAACAGGATATTCAGAGTTAATTGATCCTGTAATTCAACGAGAGCGTTTGGTCGAACAATCCTCATTGGGTTCCAAAGGAGATTTAGAGGCGATGCAAGTTGATGAAGATTTCTTGCGCGCGATGGAGTTTGGGATGCCTCCGATGGGAGGGATGGGAATGGGTGTCGATCGCTTACTGATGGCGCTTACTGGACTTGGAATCCGCGAAACTATCCTGTTCCCGTTAGTAAAACCTGAAAGCGATTAAGCATGGAGATTCGCGCTGCTCGAACCCATGATATTAAAGGTATTCGGGCGCTCATTGATTCTTATGCTCCTGAAGGTCGATTGCTCACTAAGGAAACAGTTACCCTCTATGAAAGTGTTCAAGAGTTTACGGTTGCAGTTGAAGGTGACACAGTTGTAGGTTGTGGTGCAATCCACGTTTTATGGGAAGACTTAGCTGAAGTTCGTACCGTTGCTGTCTCTGAAAATTTTCGCGGCAAAGGAGTTGGACACCAAATTCTCAACTCTATTATTTCGCGAGCAAGTGCATTAGGGGTTAAGAGGATTTTTTGCTTAACTTTTGAGACCGATTTTTTTGGTCGGCATGGTTTTGAGATTATTGAGGGAACCCCGGTTAATCCATCGGTCTATGCCCAACTTCTGCGCTCCTACGATGCCGGTGTTGCCGAGTTCTTAGATCTAGAATCCGCCAAGCCAAATACCCTCGGTAACACCAGAATGTTGAAGATTCTCCTCTAGATATTGGGCCAATCTGGGCATAAACCCCCCAGGTCTGGGGTTGTAGCTAACGAGCAATATCCGCCTCGCGAGCCTAGCGGCTGAGGTATTAGGCTTATCGAATCGTAGAAGAAGGAGTACGCCCATGTTTGAGCGCTTTACCGATCGAGCCCGCCGTGTTGTTGTCCTGGCCCAAGAAGAGGCTCGCATGCTCAACCACAACTACATCGGTACTGAGCACATTCTGCTCGGACTCATTCATGAAGGTGAAGGCGTTGCAGCTAAGGCTCTCGAATCCTTAGGCATCTCACTTGAAGGGGTTCGCGCACAGGTTGAAGAGATTATTGGGCAGGGCCAGCAAGCACCCAGTGGACATATTCCATTTACTCCGCGAGCAAAGAAAGTTTTAGAGCTCTCACTACGTGAAGCTTTGCAGCTTGGACATAATTACATTGGTACTGAACATATTTTGCTTGGCCTCATTCGTGAGGGCGAAGGCGTAGCTGCACAGGTTCTTGTAAAACTTGGCGCAGATTTGAATCGTGTTCGCCAACAAGTGATTCAACTGCTCTCAGGCTACCAAGGCAAAGAGGCAGTGGCACAAGGCGGACCTGCCGAGGGCACTCCATCAACATCATTAGTGCTCGATCAGTTTGGACGTAACCTCACACAAGCTGCACGTGAAGGAAAACTCGATCCTGTCATTGGTCGCGAAAATGAGATTGAACGTGTTATGCAGATTTTATCTCGACGCACAAAAAACAATCCAGTGTTAATCGGCGAACCAGGTGTTGGTAAGACGGCGGTTGTTGAAGGTCTTGCTCAAGCAATTTATAAAAATGATGTTCCAGAGACATTGAAAGATAAGCAGCTGTACTCACTTGATTTAGGTGCTCTGGTTGCTGGAAGTCGCTATCGCGGAGATTTCGAAGAGCGCTTAAAGAAGGTTTTAAAAGAGATTAAGACTCGCGGCGATATTATTCTTTTCATTGATGAGATTCATACTCTCGTTGGCGCAGGTGCTGCAGAAGGCGCAATTGATGCGGCCAGTATTTTGAAGCCAATGTTGGCACGTGGTGAGCTACAGACAATCGGTGCGACAACACTTGATGAGTATCGCAAACATGTTGAAAAGGATGCAGCGCTAGAGCGCCGCTTCCAGCCAATTCAAGTAAAAGAGCCATCAGTTGCGCATACAATCGAAATTTTAAAGGGTCTTCGTGATCGCTATGAAACTCACCACCGCGTATCTATTACTGATGGTGCGCTTTCAGCAGCAGCTAACCTTGCAGATCGCTATGTATCTGATCGATTCTTGCCAGATAAGGCGATTGATTTAATCGATGAAGCTGGTTCGCGTCTTCGTATTAAGCGCATGACCGCTCCGGCCGAACTACGTGCTTTCGATGACAAGATCGCTGATGCCCGTAAGGAAAAAGAGTCGGCAATTGATGGACAAGACTTTGAAAAAGCTGCATCACTTCGCGATAAAGAGAAAAACTTAATCGCTGAAAAACATGAGGCTGAGAAAAATTGGAAAGCAACTGATTTAGATAAAGTCACTGAAGTTGATGAGGAGCTCATCGCACAGGTGCTATCAATATCAACTGGAATTCCGGTCTTCAAGCTAACCGAGGAAGAGACTGCACGCCTCTTGCGCATGGAAGATGAGCTTCACAACCGCGTCATCGGCCAAGATCAAGCAATTAAAGCGCTCTCTCAAGCCATTCGCCGCACACGCGCAGGTCTTAAAGATCCTCGTCGCCCAGGTGGATCATTTATTTTTGCTGGCCCTTCAGGTGTGGGAAAGACAGAGCTTTCACGAACTTTGGCATCATTCTTGTTTGGTGATCAAGATGCATTGATTCAGTTAGATATGTCTGAATACTCAGAACGCCACACTGCATCACGTCTATTCGGTGCACCTCCAGGGTATGTCGGATATGACGAGGGTGGACAGCTCACCGAAAAAGTGCGCCGCCGACCATTCTCTGTAGTTCTCTTTGATGAGATTGAAAAAGCCCACCCAGATATCTTTAACTCACTTCTCCAAGTTCTAGAAGATGGTCGACTAACAGATTCACAAGGCCGCACGGTTGACTTTAAAAATACGGTCATCATCATGACAACCAACCTTGGTACTCGCGATATTTCCAAGAGTCTCGGGCTTGGTTTTGCTAATAGTGATGACGAGCAGACGAATTATGAGCGTATGAAGGGCAAAGTAAATGATGAGCTAAAGACTCATTTCCGCCCAGAATTCCTCAACCGTATCGATGATGTCATCGTCTTCCACCAGCTAACGAGGGATCAAATCCTTCAAATTGTTGATCTATTGACGAAGAATCTTGATGATCGTTTGCAGGCAAAGGACATGGGAATTGAACTCACACCTGCAGCGAAGGATCTTCTTGCTGCTCGCGGTTATGACCCACTTCTCGGAGCGCGTCCATTGCGTCGCACCATTCAACGCGAGATTGAAGATGCACTCTCGGAGCGCATCTTGTTCGGTGAGCTAAAAGCCGGCGAGATTATCGTTGTGGATGTTGAGGGCGAAGGCGCAGAAGCAGTCTTTACTTTCAAAGGCTCTCCTAAAGTTCAGACACCTGATAGCCCTGAAGATTTAGCTGAAGAAGCACCTACGGTTTAACGCTTTGTAGCTAACTCTTTTAGGGCATCTCCGGTAACACGGTAGACAGTCCACTCATCCATCGGTACTGCACCGAGGGACTTGTAGAACTCAATGGACGGTTCATTCCAATCAAGGACCCACCACTGCAAACGTTCATATTCGCGTTCAACGCAAATCTTTGCAAGTTCTTTCAGTAGTGCCAACCCAAATCCTTGGCCCCGGAATGCAGGATCAATATATAAATCTTCAAGATATATTCCTGGCTTACCAAGCCATGTCGAATAGTTCAAAAACCAGATAGAGATACCAACTACATTTCTATGAACTTCGACAACATGACAAAACGCATGCGGATTTGCTGAAAAAAGCGATTCTTCAATCTGTTCTAAAGTTGCCTTGGCCTCAAGCGGTGCTCTTTCATATTCGGCAAGATCTCTTATCAATTGCAGGATGCGTGGAGCATCTTCTTTAATAGCAACGCGAATCATGTGGGCAGTCTATATCGCTTACGGGGGATGGCTTCAATGAGTAAATCTTCTTGCAGAGTTTTAAGTGCTTTATCAACTTGTGATTCATCGGGCCAAAGCCTTTTGATGGCATTTTCGGTGAGTGACTCGTTTTCACGTAACGCCTGCACGATAGTGCCGCGGCATTTTCGATCTGTACCGTGCCAATCTTGGGACTTACGAATCAGATGTGTTTTCGGATATCCATTCTTACGCCAGTTACAGGCAGAGATGACAGGACAGAGTTCACACTTTGGGTTACTAGATGTACAAACAACTGCCCCTAACTCCATTGTTGCTGCGGCCCATATATGTGCGTTGTTGACTGGTACTAAACTCATACGTGCAGCTTTTTCTTTAACCGTAGGCGCTGGCTTTGGAAATTCTTCACCATCGATAATCCTTGTTAATAAGCGGCGGATATTAATATCCAGAACAAGTGTGCGTTGCGCATAAGCAAATGCGGCTATTGCAGCAGCGGTGTATTCGCCAACACCAGGAAGTTGTTGCAGGGTCTGTATATCCCGCGGAACCTTATTATTGAAATCCTCTGTGACTATTGCAGCAGCGGCATGAAGCCGAAGGGCGCGACGTGGGTAACCAAGGCGGCCCCAAGCAGTAATGACTTCAGCTGGAGTTGCCTTCGACAACTCTAATGCAGTTGGCCAGCGCTCCATCCATTCAATCCACTTTGGTAATACACGATTAACTGGGGTTTGTTGCAACATGTATTCACTGACCATGACGCCCCACGGCGATGTATTTCGCCAGGGCAAATCCCGCTTATTTTTTGTAAACCAGTTAACTATCGGTTTTTCAAGCGGATTCATTCGCCAGTTATTTTTACCCGAGAGAGAGCCTGATCAAGGCGTGAAACTTCAACGATCTCCATGCCTTCAATTTTCGTCTCTGACCCAGTTGGCACTAACGCGCGCTTGAAACCCAATCGAAAAGCCTCTTGGAGCCGGCGATTAACTCCACTCACTTTTCTGATCTCGCCAGCTAAACCAACCTCACCGATTGCCACTAAATCAGATGGCAGGGCTAAACCTTTAGCTGCAGATGCAACCGCTAGCGCTAGTGCTAAATCAGCGGCGGGTTCGGACATTTTCATACCGCCGACAGTTGCGGCATAGACATCACGTCCCCCCACACGGATGCCGGCGCGAAGTTCAAGAACTGCCAATGTCATTGACGTGCGTGCTGAGTCAAGGCCCGATACGACGCGACGAGCGTTACCAAAGTCATTTTCACGACCTTGGCTGACAAGGGCTTGAATTTCAGCGAGCAGCGGACGTCGACCTTCGAGCGTGACTGTGACGCAAGTACCTGGAACGGGTTCGGCGTGACGTGAAGTAAATAATCCTGTTGGATCCACAACTGATTCAATACCGACATCACTGAGATCAAAACAACCAACTTCATCAGATGCACCGAAGCGGTTTTTAATTGCACGAATTAAACGAAGACGAGAATGGCGCTCTCCCTCAAACTGCAAAACAACATCGACGATGTGTTCGAGCAACCGAGGACCTGCAATTGATCCATCTTTAGTGACATGCCCAACAAGCAAAAGAGTAATGTCTCGATCTTTACAGATTCTAATAAGTGCACCAGCGACTTCGCGCACTTGTGTTACTCCGCCTGGCGAACCATCTGCGGTTGCGCTACCAATTGTTTGTACTGAATCGATAATAACTAACTGTGGTTTAACTGCATCGATATGTGCGATTACGGCGCCGAGATCGGTTTCAGATGCGAGATATAAGAGTGGGTCTATTGCTTTTATACGCTCTGCACGTAAGCGAACTTGAGAAGCGGACTCTTCACCACTGATATAAAGGGCGGATAAACCTTTTGATGCAGTTTGAGCAGCGACTGAAAGTAGAAGGGTGGACTTACCAACTCCAGGTTCGCCAGCTAATAAAATCGCAGCACCTGGAACTAAGCCACCACCTAAAACGCGGTCGAGTTCAGAGACGCCTGTTGGTCGTGCATGAGCAGCTGAGAGATCTACATCGCCAATAGGGGTTGCTTTATGTGTTACATGCCCGGCAACAAGTGAGAGTTTCTTTGGTGCAGCAATCTCTTCTACGCAGCCCCATGCTTGGCACTCGCCGCAACGGCCGACCCATTTCTGCGATGTCCATCCGCACTCTGTGCAGCGGAATGGATCCTTTTCGACTTTGGCCATGAGTAGAGCCTAGAACTAAGTACTGACTATTTCTTGGCCGCAGCCAGGGTTGCTGGATGTTGAATAACGAATAAGGGGAGGGAGCGTGACTGAGCATCTCGAATTCCTGCCATACGAATATCGCATAGCCGTGCAAGCTCGGCGTAGGGATTTTCACCCATGAGTTTTTGTAGTTCGTATTTATTAGAGATATAGACGGGCTCTTTCCCAACGTGAGCTTCGGTATTGCTTGTGCAGTACCAGTCAAAATCTTCCCCGCCATCGCCCCATGCAAGTCGTTCGTACTCACCGATGACAGTCACTGAGTATTCGCGCTCGCCAACTTCGCGAGTTTCATAACTGCGCCGCAGTGGCAACTGCCAGCAGACATCAGGTTTGGTATCTACAAAGTGTTTATTTTCTTTCAACGCTAAGTGATGCAATACGCAACCAAATGACCCAGTGAAACCCTCTGCCTCATGACCCTTGCGGTTTAAAAAGATGCAACCATCTTCGACGCGACGTGTTTTACGTTCGCCATCTTCGTCTTTCTCTGAAATGCGAATCTTTCCGCCAGGTTTTTTAGGTCGAGCCTCTGAATAAAACTGCCACATCTCCGGTGTTAAGTAAGCTGCGGCTTTATCGGTTCGTTCTTCATCGGCTTCATCTGTGTACATTGCACCTTCGGTACAGCAGCCAGAGTTAGGTTGGTTTTTAAAAACCCCCTGGCAGCCATCACCATAAATACAGGTCCAGTAAGAGGTAAGCCAGGTGAGGTCGCACTTAAAAATCTCCTCAGGAAGATTGGGGTCACTAAATTCAACCCAATCACGAGCAAATCCTGGCTTCATTTCAGACATAGATGTAGAGCCTACACGCAGTACAGGTAGGCTTGCACAATGAACAAGTCGATTCCAGTTGGTGTAATCGGTGCTGGCATTATGGGTGAAGCGCTCATAGCTGCGCTCATTTCATTTGGTGTTGATCCACGGATGATAACTATCTCTGAGAAGCGCAAAGAGCGTGCCGACGAACTCATAAGTCTTTACGGTATACAAGTGAGCGAAGTTGAAACCAACGTTTCTAGCGCCCAGGTTCTACTTCTTGTTGTAAAGCCACAGGACATGTCTGGATTGCTAGCCGAAATCAAGGCCGCGATAAATCCTGGGGCCGTAGTAGTCACTTTCGCAGCAGGAAAGAGAATCGATTTTATCTCAAATGCTCTTGGCACAAATAATCCAATTGTCCGAGTCATGCCCAATACAGCTACTCTCGTTGGGGCTGGTATGGCTGCTATCTCACTTGGAGCTGGAGTTAATGACGAACAAGCAGCCTTTGTTACTGGATTCTTGGCGGGAACTGGAAAAGTTGTTGAAGTTCCTGAAGCTCTACAAGATGCAGTCACTGCAACAAGTGGATCCGGGCCAGCATATTTTTTTAGATTCGTTGAAGCTATGGTCGAAGGCGCTCAATCACTCGGCCTCTCACGTGACATTGCTACACAACTAACAGTGCAGACGATAGTTGGTGCAGCAAAATTATTAGATGAGTCAGGAAAATCTGCTACGACTCTGCGAGAAAATGTCACAAGTCCCAATGGAACCACGGCGGCGGCGTTGGCTTCATTTGATAGTGCCGAGATTTCAAAGATAGTTGCCACTGCTATGAAAGCCGCGCGCGATCGCTCGCAGGAACTAGCGTGAAAAAACTCTCTTTACTCATTATTGCATCGCTCATTGTTAGCACTCCGACAAGTACGGCGGCTTTAAAGCAAATTTCAGTCAAATCGCTCACTCCATTAATAACAATTGCCCCGATATCTGAGGTATCAGGAGTATTAGCAAATGGCCTTCAATTAATTATCTTTGGAAATAGAGAAGATCAGGCATACGTTCGAGCTATTGATTCTGCGGGTAAGGAGCAATGGAGCGCTGCACTGAGTCCAGAGTTAGATTCAATCGCAACTGCAGGTGCTGTTGATAGCGCTGGAAATATTTGGATTGCAGGATCGGCATCCTTGGAGCGTGTAAATCCAACTCCTGTCGATCCCCTGGTTCCTATCAACCCCGACGGTGTAGATGGAACTAAGGAAGCGATTGCTAATAACTTGGATGCTGTAGTTTTATGGAAAATTCCTACAGGTACTTCAATACCACTTACTTACACAAATCAACAAGAATCTGCAGTATTAGTAAATGCAATCGCACTTGATAACGTTGGAATCTCATTGGTAGGTGTAAGGGCAACCGATAAAGGAAGTTCTGGTTTTCTATTAAGTGCTGATAGTTCAGGCATTTTCACCGCACTAATAAAGGTTGGCTCTCAGACCACAGAGCTTAGTTCGGTGATTCGGTATCGAGATGGAAGTAAAATGCTTATCGGTTCTAGTTCAGAATCTCTTGGAGGAAAAAAGTTAATCGGATTAGCAGACGGGGTTATTATCAGAGTTGATTCACAAAGTGTCGTGACTAAAGTTGTCAGAAGCTCTGAGATTAAAGCGAATCGAAGTTGGAGCGTTGCGAGCAGCTCACTCTTACTTGGTGGATCTGTTATCAAGGATTCAAAGATTCAGAGCGCAGTTACGAAGTTTTCAAGTTCATTAGCTCCACAGTGGACTAGCAGGTTTGATTCAACGGGGACCACATTTACATCTGGAGCAAACCGGGCCCTCTTTGCATCAACTTCGACGATAGCTTCTCTTCGTGGCTGGGCTCCAAAATCATCGCGGCCACTACTACTTACATTTGATACCAAAGGCTTGATTTCAGAGGCTTATAGTGCGCCGGTGAAGCACAATGAGGTCTTTGGTCTCATTGAATCTAAGGAGCTCGGACTTCTCGTGCTCACCACCAACGGAGAAGTTGTTTCAGCGTTCCAGGCTAAGTAAGAGTGATTATTTCAGGGAGAGAAGAGATAATTTATTATTTACTGTGGCAAGTAAGTAGCTGACCTTATTTATTCTCACCCAAGCGCTCGAGATCTGACTGGGGGTTTGGCCACTGATAACGAGCTTAAGCGCACCCTGTCCCTGATCTTTTTTACTGGTATCCACAGCGCAGAGTCGGTCTTGGCAGTTAAATACGGTTAAATCTGCCTCAGAAGAAAGAGCGGGGCCTGGAGTTCCGAAATTCTCAGTCGTGATACTCGAAATCTTTTGGGGCTGATAGAGAGATACCCACCGGATTTGATTTGGTTTTGGAAAAGAAGTTGACGATGTGGCTAACCACGTTGCACGCACATGACCATTTACTTTGGTTAAAGAGATATCAAATCCAAAAACAGATGCCATATCATTTGAAATATCTAAAGTTTGATACGACCACGAATTAGGAATGGCACTTGTACGTGACGCTACGCGAACAGCTCCAGATGTTATCTCTCTCTTTTGATTGACTGCAAGAATTGAGTCGTAGACAAGATATGTAGTAGTGCCTTCAACCATTGCCTGTAAATGAGTACCAACATCGCCAATTGAGCGACCCGCTGAATCTCGATCTCCATCAATAATCTCGTAACTCCACGGGGAGTTCTTGGTCTTAATCGCTCCAAGTAAAACACCTTGAGTCTCGTCTCGATAAAAAACTTGAACGGAGCTAGTTGTTGCAACACAAGCATTTGAGACACTCATATCGCTCGCGCTACGTACTCTCAAAATATCTTCATAGCTATTAACTGAAGAACCATTGCCATCGACTATGTCATAAGTAAAGGTTTTGCCATTGTATGTGGCATACCTTAAATCTCTCTCTGTTTCGTCGCTATAGAAGATATGAAGGAGCTGCGGAGAACTGGCACTATTAACACACATCGATATTGGGCTATCAATTGGACTACGTGTGCGTCCACCCGATCCACCTGCCCCATCCATCGTTATCTTGTTCCAGGTTTTTCCATTGAATAGTGCAAGCTTCAAGCGCCCTGTTTTCCCATCGCTGTAGGCAACTGCAGGGTATCCATTAAAAACTATGCTTGTAATATTCTTTGCGTTGGCAGAGGCATCAAAAATACTGCTCTTCCAACCAGATTGAGGTATGACTGGTTTTGTGGCGGTTGGTATAGAATTTCCGAGCAAATTCTTAGCGGTGACCGCAAACGAGTATGAAACACCGTTTTTGAGCCCTGAAATCAAAGCAGGACTCGAAGTTACTGATCTTTCAACCCCTGTCTTGAGGTTCTTAATAATGTATCCAGTAATTTGTGCCGAGCGTAAATTAGTCGGGGGATCGAAAGTAATTAGTGCACCTGCATCAGCAATTAATGCTTGGGCATTGCGTGGTGCCTCAGGTAAACCAGTTGCTATACCAGCTGGCGGTTTATTTCTCATATCTTCAATCATCGCCAGTAACAGTGGGCCAGGTTCGGTAAAGATTTCTCCTGGATCCAAATTAGGAGTCATGAGCGAATCTCTTCCTGATGAAGAAAATGTTTGCTCATCTAAATGGCTAGT
>Ga0114966_10001387_pt1 | contig 22515 bp, 25 predicted proteins | sample M_130207_XF_Meta_FD_87029 | JGI IMG/M metagenome (GOLD analysis project Ga0114966, IMG submission 87029) | Freshwater microbial communities from Lake Montjoie, Canada to study carbon cycling - M_130207_XF_MetaG | ecosystem: Environmental > Aquatic > Freshwater > Lake | place: Lake Montjoie... | reverse complement strand
ATTGAGCAACGCGACGACCGGCACAAGCAGCGGATCGGCATACGGCGCAAACCGCCGGATCGTCACATGCGCGCCGATGAAAAGGATCAGGAATGCCAGCGTGTAACCGAGGAGATCCCAGCGAACACCCTGCTCCTGGTTGGCTTCCACGATCATCAGGGCGACGCCGGTGATGAGGGTGGCAAAACACAGCAGCGCGAGCTCGGCGTTGCGGCGATTTGGCAGCGCCGGGGCGATCTCGACGGGCGGTTGGGGCGCGGTCGTCGGCTCACCGGCGTTCCGCCTACGGCTCATGCGGCCGCCCGGCAGTCGATTCCGGGCTGCTGCTGCGGTACCGGCAGCGGTGCGGGCGACGGCGGGGAAGACTTCGCGGTAGTACTTTTCGGCCCGGCGGCCGGCGCGCCGGACCCACTCCTCGGCGCCGTCGAGGGCGCCGGGCTACTGGTTTTCGGCGCAGCACACAGCGGCAGCAGCGATCCGCGGGCCAACTCCCGCAACTGGGCGATCGCGTCGTCGAGGCTGCCGGCCGGAAGCCCGGCGGTCACCTGGGCTCGGCCCGAGGGCCGCAGATCATTGAGCCGCAGGAGCGCACAACCCGGATTGGCCGTGCCCTGGCCATAACTGACTTGCGACAACTCACCTCGATCGTTGAGGCAGCCCAGAAGATACGGCTGTTGCAATCTGACACCGAGGATCGACCCCTGGATGCCACGCATGATCGCGACGGTGTCGGCGTAGGCGCTGACGTAGTAGTAGTTGCGGATGGTCCGGTAGCCGATGCCCAGTCCGGCCAGGACTAGGAGCGCCACCAGCCCGGCGGCGACAAACGCGCGCCGAGGCGATTTCGGCCTGGGTGGCGGATCCGGTTCGGGCACAACACGTTTGGCGACCGCCGGACGTGGGGCGATCACAGAGGCGCGCCCGGCAGCAGTATTGGGCGGGGCAAGTTCGTCATCGTTGATGGAAACCGCGCCTGCCAGTATCGGCTGCGTCTGGCCCGCGTAGTCGTGGTCGACGACATCGGCGACGACGACTGTGACGTTATCCGGTCCGCCGCCGCGTAACGCGAGTTCGATGAGCCGGTCGGCACTTTCGCCGACGCCGGAAAGCTTGAGCGCCTCAAGGATGGTTTCCTGGCTGACCGGGTCGGACAATCCGTCCGAGCAGAGCAGGTAGCGGTCACCTTCGCGGGCTTCGCGCATGATCAGAGTCGGCTCAACCTCGTGGCCGGTCAGCGCGCGCATGATCAGCGAACGCTGCGGATGGCTGTGCGCCTCCTCCGCGGTGATCCGGCCCTCGTCGACCAGAGTCTGGACGAAGGTGTCGTCCTTGGTGATTTGTGTCAGCTCGCCGTCACGCAACAGATATCCGCGTGAATCGCCGACGTGAACCAGTCCTAGCCGGTCGCCGGCGAACAGGATCGCAGTGAGTGTCGTTCCCATCCCGTCGAGTTCGGGATCGCCGTCAACCCGTTCGGCGATCGCCGAGTTACCCTCGTGCACAGCAATTTCCAACTTGCTGAGCAGATCACCGCCGGGCTCATCGTCATCGAGATGTGCCAGCGCGGCGATCACCAGTTGGGAGGCAACTTCGCCGGCGGCGTGCCCGCCCATGCCGTCGGCGAGGGCGAGCAACCGGGCGCCCGCATACACAGAGTCCTCGTTGTTGGCGCGGACGAGTCCGCGATCGCTTCGGGCGGCGTAGCGCAGTGCCAGGGTCATGGGCGCAACTCGACTACCGTCTTACCAACGTGTACCGGCGTGCCCATGGGCACCCGGACCGCGGTTGTGACCTTCGCGCGGTCGAGATAGGTGCCGTTGGTTGAGCCGAGGTCCTCGACGTACCAATCCGGACCGCGTTGCGACAACCGGGCGTGACGGGTGGAGGCGTAGTCATCGGTGAGTACGAGCGTGGAATCGTCAGCGCGCCCGATCAATACGGGCTGGGCGCCCAGAGTGATCCGGGTTCCGGCCAGGGCGCCATCGGTGACCACGAGGTAGCGGGCTGCGGTTCGGTTCTGCTTCGCCGACGACCCGGTGCGCCGCAACGCCAGACCTCGCCGCACCATCACCGCACCGGTGGGAGCGTAGATATCATTGCGCAGGATTCGCAGCACCGACCAGATGAAGAGCCACAGCAGCAAGAGGAAACCGCCGCGGGTCAGTTGCAGAACCAGTCCCTGCATCCTGACCCCTCCGTCCTCCCGCCGTGCCAGCAGCCTTATGGACACCGGGCAACCGGGCCGACGGCGGCAACCTCAGAGGATACTTGGGCACTGCACCGCGCGAGGCGCAAGCCGGATAGCTCCGCGGCCGGGTTCGGCCCCGCGTCGATGACGTCGCGTTGCCGTCAGTGCACGCGGACGATGATCTCGGAGTGGCCGACCCGGATGACGTCGCCGTCGGCCAGCTGCCATTCCTGCACCGGAGCGTTGTTGACGGTGGTGCCGTTAGTGGAGTTCAGGTCCGATAGCAATGCCAGCTGGCCGTCCCAGCGAATCTCCACGTGGCGCCGCGACACCCCGGTATCCGGCAACCGGAACTGCGCGTCCTGGCCACGGCCGATTACGTTCGCGCCCTCGCGGAGCTCGTAGGTGCGACCGCTGCCGTCATCGAGTTGCAGGGTGATCGCCGGGCCGGCGGCGGCGTATTCGCCCTGACCGGCGGGCGGCGCGTAGGAACCGTAGCCGGCCTGGGGCTGCTGGCCGTAGTCCTGCTGGCCGTAGTCCTGCTGGCCGTAGTCCTGCTGGCCCCGGTCCGGTTGGGCATAGTTGTAGTCCGGAGCCGGGGCGGGTGCCGGCGGGGGCGGGGGCGGATAACCGCCCTGCTCGTAGCGGCTGTAATCCGGTTGGCCGTACTCGGGCCGGCCGTAGGGGGCGCCATAACCGGGTTGCGGGTAGCCAGGCTGTTCGGGGTAGGCGGGGCGCGGTTCGACGCGACCGTAATCGGGTGCAGGTGGTCCGTAGCCGGCGCCGGGCGGCGGGCCGTAGGGCGGCTGACCCGCGTAGCCGGGTGGCGGCGGGGGCGGCCGATAACCCTGGTCGTATCCGGGGGCTCCGTAGCCGGGCGCCGGCGGGCGCGGATCGTATCCCTGGCTGTATCCCTGGGGGTATCCCTGTTCGGGGTAGCCGCCCTGATCCGGGTAGCCCTGCCGGGGCGGGTAACCCTGCTCGTAATTCGGCGGGTAACCCTGCTCGGGCGGGTACGGTGCGCGCGGCGGCTCGGGAGCCGCGGCCCGCGGATCCTCCTGCGGCCGGCCGTACTGATCGTCCCGGCCGTACTGATCGTCGTAATACTCGTCGCCGGGACGTCCCTGGCTTTGGCCGCCGCGGTACTGGTTGTCGGTCATCGCTGGCACTCCTGGTTCTGCGGTGTTCGCATGGGTTGATTCTGGTGTAGCGGTCGGGTTGGCGGTCGGGTGCGGGTCGGCATCGGGGTTGACGACGGCTCGGGCGCGGAACTGGCCGGTGTGCAGACCCTCGGATCGCTCGAATCGCAGGACTACTTCACCGTAGGTTTGCCATCCCTGCTCCTGAATATATCCCCCAAGATGCCGGGAGAACGCTTCTGCGGTGAGTTCGTGGTCGGCGCTTATCTTCAGGAAGTCGGTCGGGCCGACGGCGATGACGTAATCGTTGGGCGCCAGGAACCGCCCGCCGGACAGTGCCCGTACGCCGTCTGAGGCCTCCCGGCGCAGCAGTGCCTCGACCTCCTGCGGGACGATCGATCCACCGAATACCCGGGCGAACGCGTCGCCGATGGCGTTTTCCAGCGTGCGTTCGATGCGTTGAACCAGACCTCGCTGGTTACCCATCGGACCGCCCTGCCTCATGTTCGCCGCTGGGGTCGCGACGGAAGAACCGCATCGGTCATCGTATCGACCGAGGCCCGCGCGCGGTCATCAGCAATCCTCGCTGCGCCGCATTTCTGCTGTTCATCGCGTTATTCGGGGTAGGCCCCGCCGTGTCGCGAACGGCCCGAGCGGGTGGGGACAGAGCTGTGCACCGTGATACGCTCCCCCGGTTGTTTCGGGCGAGTGGCGGAATGGCAGACGCGCTGGCTTCAGGTGCCAGTGTCCTTCGGGACGTGGGGGTTCAAGTCCCCCTTCGCCCACACAGCCGGCGGTTCCCGCGAACCGCGGAGGCGCCGGCGGTTCCCGCGAACCGCGGAAGCAAAGGCCACGGCCCCGTGAACCCGCCGGGCTCGTGTCCTTTGCGGTATCCGGCATTTGTGGTGTCGGCCGCGGAACATGTTCTAATCGCGGCCATGGGCTCAGCCGAAGACGCCGGGATTCCCGTCGCGCCGGAGCAGGTGACGCCGCAGTGGCTGTCCGCCGTATTGATGTCGACCGATCCGGGTGTCGTCGTCGCCCACGTCGATGTCACGCCGATCGGAACCGGTCAGACCGGCGCGACCTTTAGGGTCGCCGCCCGGTACGCCGCCGGTGGCCGTGATCTGCCGGCGTCCTTCGTCGTCAAACTGCCCGCTCAGGACGAGGCGGTGCGGGACCGGGTCGCCCTGAGCTATCGCTCCGAGCACGCGTTCTACACCGAAGTGGCGCATACCGTCGCGGTGCCTCTCCCCCGGTGCTACCACTGCGCGATCGCCGACGATGGCGCGCAGTTCGTTCTGCTGCTGGCCGATATGGCGCCGGCGGTGCAGGGCGACCAGATTCTCGGCTGCACTGTCACCGAAGCGCGGCTTGCGGTCACCGCCCTGGCCGGACTGCACGGGCCACGCTGGTGCGATCCGGCCTGGTTGGAGTTCACCGGGACGGTGATGCCGATGCCCGACGATGCCGGTGCCCGGGGTCTGGGCGACATCACCGTGTTGGCAGCGCAGATCACGCTCGAGAAACTCGGCCCACGGATGACCCCGGCCGACCGGGACACGGTGCTGGAGTCGGCCCAACTCATCGCCGAATGGCTGCTGCACTCCCCCGACCGATTCAGTCTGCTACACGGCGATTATCGGATCGACAATCTGCTGTTCGACCCCGATCGCGCCCGCGTGACGGCCGTCGACTGGCAGACCCTTGCCGTCGGGTTGCCCGCCCGCGACGTCGCCTACTTCATTGCGACCAGTCTGCAACCTGCGGAGCGTGCCGCAAACGAACGGACACTCGTCGACGCCTACCACCACGCATTGACCGATCACGGCGTCACCGGTTACGACGCCGAAACATGTTGGCAGGACTATTGTTTGGGCATGTTGCAGGTACCCCTCATCTCCACGTTGGGCTTCGCATTCTCGGCCGCCACCGATCGTGGGGACGAGATGATGCTGACCATGATGCACCGGGGCAGCCAGGCAATCCGGGAGTTGAAAACCCTAGAGTTGGTCCGCTCGCGCATCTGATGACGGCCCATCGGGATCGGTGGACAGATCGGGTGAGAAATCGTCGGGCGTGAGCGGGCCCTCGGTCAGTACGGTGCCCGAATCGTCGGCTGCTGCCGATCCGGACCGGCCCGCGACAACGCGCAGCCGGTCGGTGCGCCAGTCCCGCACCAGCACGACGATGCCGAGCGCCGCGAGCGCGATTACCGCGAGGCCGGCCCAGGTGTTGCCGGTAAACAGGGCGACGACCAGAACGATCAACGCCGTGACGGCGAGCACCCCGACGACCCGCATGGCCACAGTCTGCTACCGGGCGGCGGCTTTACGCGTCGACCGGCCCGGCGCGCCTTCCGACCCGGCGCGCCGCGCCTACGCTGCTGTTTGCGGACGCCTGCCCCCGGTGACGTGCACGACGGCCCCGGCCCCGGTGGGCAGGCCATCGCTGCGCGAGAGCAGTTCGGCGCTCTCGGGGAGTTCGCGCGGATTAATGATCCCGGCGGCGATGTCGCGCAATACCTGGTGGGCGTGGGCGAGTTGATGCCGCTTTCGGTACTGGCCGCCGGGCAGTTTGACGCCGGCCCACACGCCGTATTCCTCGCCGGCCTCGATCGCCTGTTGGGCGCACTGCCGCTGTTGAGCCAGCGGACACCGGCGCAGACAGATCGTGCGCGCCTTGGTGGCTGACTGTTCGTAGACGCGGGCTTTGGCCGCACCGTCGCTGGCGTCGTCGTCGGCATAGCCGAACCACAGTTCTGGCTCGGTCGAGCATGGGCGGTAGTTCATCGGAGCCTCCTGATCGAGTTTCGGATACAGAAGCGTATACGCTAGACTCAGGGCGTGCAAGCTAAACGTGGACAGTTACATATACGTCAGGTTCGCTGTGTACGATTCGGACATGGCGGAAACCGAGCCGTGAGCCGGGAGACGGCGGGCGCGGCGATCCGAGCCCTGCGGGTTGCCCGGGATTGGTCGCTGGCGGACTTGTCGGCCGTCACCGGGGTGAGCACCATGGGATTGAGCTACCTGGAGCGCGGGACCAGAAAACCGCAGAAAAGCACTGTTCAGAAGGTGGAGAACGGCCTCGGACTGCCAGCAGGCACATATTCGCGACTAGTGGCTGCCGACAGTGCCGACGCCGAGTTGGCGCAACTGCTGGCCGGTGCTGAATTGCCGGGACCGGCCGGTTCGACCACTGCCGTGATCAAGAACCATCCGGTTGACATGCTCGAAACTGCGTCCGCGGCCTACCTCGAAATGCTCAACTCATTGATCGGATACTTGCCGTCGAAGACGTCGAACGAATATGAAACGTATATCCAAGCCGCGATCGCGCAGAGTCTCAAAGCGGCGAAGTTGGCCGCCAACTCGTGGCGGGTCACGGCAAACGCCGGCGTGGCCAATTCCACGCTGATGGCTCATGTGAAAGCCGCCGAGACCATTCGCGCCGACCTGATGGCCCGTCTGCCGGGCAGCATCGGTGCTCAGTTCGACGCGGCGTGCGTTCGTTCCGGGTTGCCCGACCCGGTCATCGCGGCGTTAATCGGGGTGAGCGTCGATCAGATGTGGGACATCCGAACCGGCGCAGCCATTGCACCCGCCGCCCTTGCTGCGGTGAGCGCCTTTGTGGCGGGGGAGTTGTGACCGTCGGCGAGGTCGACCTTCTGAGCCGAGCCCACGCACTGTTCGCCGGGGATGCCCGCCCACAATCGATCGGTATCCCGCCTGGCGGGTCTGCGGGTCTCACCGATGCGACTGGTGTGGCTGCCACCGCCTACCGGGATGCCGCGGTCGTGCGCAGTGCCGAATTGACCGAATCGCGAAACGCCGACGACGAAGTGTCACGAATTCTCTCTGCCGCCAACCGCGATCATCGAGACGCACACGGGGAAACCGGCGCGGTCCTGGCCGCCGCCCGGGCCGACTCCGCCGTTCCCGCCAACCCGATAGCCGCCCGGGAACTGCTGCGCCGCAGCATCATTCGACTCCGGACACAGCGCAGGCACGTACTGGCGGCGCGGCGGCAGGCACGGCGCAGACGAGCAGCACTCCTGGCGTTGCAATATCGACGACGCGCAGTCCGCGCGCCGCAGAACGATTCGCGCGCCCAGACCGCCGTCCGGGCCGCATTGAGCAAGCTGGGGCGCCCGTACGTGTGGGGTGCCGACGGCCCGGATCGGTTCGACTGTTCAGGCCTGGTTCAGTGGGCCTACGCCAGGGCCGGAGTCCGGTTGCACCGGACCACCTATGACCAGATCCACGATGGGTTACCGATCGCCGCCGCCCAGATACGCCCGGGCGATCTGGTCTTTCCCCACGCGGGGCACGTGCAGATGGCGATCGGTCACAATCTCGTCGTCGAGGCGCCGTACGCCGGCGCCACGGTACAGATCAGCCGGTTGGGAACCCACGTCGCGATCAGGCGCCCGGTGTAACTACGCGCGGCGTGTGCACAACCCACAGGGTGAATTGCCGGGTGCCACCCGGCTTCCTAAAGTCCCCGCCATGGGAGGACCTCGGTGGCAGCCGGTGGCGCCGCCGCCACTGCCGATACCAGATTCGGCAGATGGTGCTGCGGCTGACGCGATCCGAGCCGCGGAAACCGCACTGGCTCAGCAGAAGTCGCTCACCGCGCAGGTAGATCTGCAGGTCGTCACCGCCGTGCTCAATGCGCACGCCGCGCACGCCGACGGCGCCGCAGCATTGGACAACCTGCAGAATGAGATCGAGGCCGCGGTGGTCACCCGGACGGATTTAGACACTCCGGCCGGGGCGCGCGCGTTCCAGCGTTATCTGATCGACAAACTGCGCGATATCCGCACGGTGGTGGAGACTGCGGACCTGGACTCCACCTCCAAGGCCTCGTTGGCCGCGGCGTTGGCATCGCTGTACGCCTCGTCGTCACCCTCGGAGTCTTCCCCGCAGGCGGAGGCGGACGGCATCAACAAGCCGGCGCCTCCGCCGGAACCGACACCACCGCAGGCCGTGCCGCAACCGCGCAACGACGCAGGTGCCCCGTTCCCGACCGATACCGGGATCCCGGTCGATCTGGGTCTCGAGCCAACGCCGATGGCAGCGGAAGTCGGCTCAGCGCCAACCGAAGACGGATCACCGGCCAGCACCGCGGCCCCCGTCGCACCGGTCCCCGCCTCACCTGCCCCCGTGGCAGCGCCCCCGGCCGCCGCCATGCCAGCACCGGCCGCAGGCTGGGGTGGGGGTGGATTCCCGGGGGCGACCATGCCGTCGGGCGGGGGACTGCCGACGCTTCCCGCTGCGTCGCTGCCGGACTTCTCGACCCCTGCGAGTGATGAGCCACCCCATCGGGGTGCGGAGCCGAAGGCTGATCCAGACACGCCCGATACCGGGGATCAGAAACCGAGTGGGACACCGGCCGGTCCGGGGGAGGGGTCGGCCGCGGACGATCTCACCATTGAACTTCCCGACGGCCAAAGCGTCACCGCTCCGAATCCGCGACTGGCCACCGTCATCTCCGCCGCCGTTGCCGGCACACCGATCCCCGAGGCGTTCAGCGGCCAGGGCATCACCATCCCGGCGCCCGGTTCACCTGTCATCGCACCGGTTGACCCGGCCATGCTCGTCCCCGGCGACGTCGGTGTGTTCAGCGATCGCCACGCACTGGCCCTCGGCGACGGAAAAGCGCTGCTGGACAATCAGATTCAACCCATTGACGGCTTCGAGGGTCGGGGCTTGATCGGCTGGCAACATCCACCGGAACCGGTCACAACCTCCCCATCCGTTCAGACCGCCCAAGGATAGGAGTAGGCAATGACAGAACGCATCAGCGTCTCACCCGAGGAGTTGCGGCAGGTCGCCCGTGCGCATCGTGAAACCGCCGACAATCTACGCACTGCCGGTTCGCACGACGCCGACGTGATGGCGACGCTGGAATCGCTGGGACCGGTCTTCGCCGACCTGCGCGACGCCGGCAGAGATCTGCTTGTGCGGCGCCGGGCGTGTTACGAGCAGCAGGCGCTGGCACATACCGTCCTGGCTGACCAACTCATCCACGCCGCGGACGTGTGGGCACAACGCGACGTCGGCGCCGCCGATGACCTACGAGCGGTCGGCGAGGGCGGCCGATGAGCGAGCCCGACTCGGTCTACGACGCAGTCCACCCCAGCGGCCACCTGATGTTCCGATCCTCCCGCGGTGGGTGCCTGCACAGTGTGCTGCTGTCCGAATCGGCGATGAATGCCGATTCGGACAGCCTTGCGCGGGCTGTTCTGTTGACAGCCGAGGTCTCCCATCTGGCCGCCGTCATGCAGATCCGACAGGAGATCATCGACGCCGGGTTCACCCCGTCTGCTGGCATTCCGGGACCAAGCGACCTGGGCCGCGCCGAGGACGTCTTACTTCGCCATCGGCTACGGGCCGATTAGCTTCTCGCGCGATTCGGATGCCGGCCCGATGCTCTCGGGCGGCGAAACTGGTTGCGCGCCAAAGAGATCCCTCGCCAGCCGCAGCAACGCCCGAACCTCATCGAGTTGTTGCTGCAGCAGCGACTCACCCATGTCCGCCACGCTAACCGGACAGCGGCGGGTCCACAATTCACCCGCGCGGAACCTCGGCATTGATCCGGTCCAGCAGTGCGGTGTAACGCCCGGCTTCGGGATGGCCCCCGGGTTTGCCGCTGCTTACCAGACCGACGGCGAGCCGCCGTGACGGATCGGCCCAGATGGCGATATTGGTCAGTCCGGTGTGGCCGAATGCAGCTGCGGCATCTCTGCCGAACGGACCGAATCGCCGGGAGCCCAGCATGAAACCGGTGCCCCACCGGATCGGGGCCAGGCCCGTCGCAACGTCCGGTCGAAGCCGCCGGCACTGCCGGGTCGCGCCTCGCAGGGTCTCTTCGCGTAGCACCCGCACGCCATCCAACTCACCTCCGCGACAGAGGATCTCAGCGAACCGGGACAGCTCATCAGCCGTCGAGACGGTACTCGACGACGGCACCACACTGGTCAGGAACATCGGACTGTTGGAGAACGGGATGATCCGGGTCATCGAGCCGCCCAGGGCCATCTTCAGCCCCGCCGCAATCGGCGCGGGTGGCGGTTTTCCGGTCACATGGCTGGGTGCGACCAGGGGCACATCTGCCTGCGCCACACCGTAATTTGTCCAGCGGAAGCCCAGTGGGTCGAGAATCTCGGTGGCCAGGATCTCGCGGATATCGCGCCCGGTGGCCGCCGAGATGATCTCCCGGATCAGCGGCCCCCAGGTCAGACCGTGATAGATGTGTATCAGGCCGGGACGATGGAGGGGTTTGAGCGCTCCCAGTTGTTCGCGGGCGTAGTCGCTGTCGTTCATCCGCCGCAGATCTGGTCGGGGACCGGTAGCGAACGGGATCCCGGCGCTGTGGGTCATCACGTGCCGGATTGTGGTGCGCTCTTTGCCGTGCCCGGTGTAGGTGGGCAGGTAGTCGCACACCCGGTCGTCGAGGGCGAACTCCCCGCGCTCGACGAGCATGTGCACCACCGTGGTTGTGATGGCCTTGGCCGCGGAGTACACGCAGAACGGGGTATCGGTGGTTACCGGGATCTGTTCGGCGCCAGGGGGATCCGCCGGACCGTTACCCCAGGCGTGGCCGATCGCGCGGTTGAGGACGACCCTCCCGTGGTGCCGCAGACACAGCTGGATCGCGGGTTGCATCCCGGCGCGGTACCAATGCCGCGCCGCATCCCAGATCCGGTCGAGCGCGGCGGGATCCAGGATGCCGGGGTCCTCGAGGCCGACGGCGGTGGCGGCGTCGAGGTCGGCCGGAACGCGGATCCGCCCGTCCCCGGTCACGGCCGCCATGACAGGTTCTCTCAGAGCGGCCCGACGAGTTCCACCCAGTTGCCGTCGGGGTCGGCGACGAACATCCAGCCCATGCCGGGCACGGGGGCGAACTCGGCGAGCGGCTGAACGAGTGTGTAACCGGCGGCCTCTGCCTGGCCCGCGACCTCGGTCGCGTTGGTGACGACCAACGTGAAATAGCGGATGCCGGCCTGGGCGGATCCGCCGCCGGGCGCTACCGGTGCGGCGGGTGGGGTGTCCAGTGTCACCAGTTTCAGCACGTTGTTGCCCACCGCGTAACGCTTCATGGTCCCACCGGGAAAGTCCAGGTCGCCCTGGTAGGGCAGGCCGAGGAAGCTCTCATAGAACTCCACCATCGCGTCGCGGTTGGTGGTCACCAACCCGATCTCGACGCTCTGGGCGAGCAGTTCCACGGCCATGTACATCCTCTCGCAGCGGTTCAGTGACCTCGGCAGGATAGCCGGTCGGCGACCCGGGGGGAGTGCGCTATGCCGCGATGCCCAGGGTGAGCAGGTCCCACACTCCGCGGGTCCAGAGTGGCCGCTGCACCCGATGCTGGTCGGTGACGGTGAACCCCGCGTCGGCGAACAGCGCGCGCATCTCGGCAGGGGAGGGATTGTGTGCTGGATTGGCCGGGTTCGCGCTCAGCCGCCGCAACAGCGGCGGCAGTGGCGGGCTGATGGTGGCGACGGCCGCCAGACCACCCCCGACCAGCACCCGCCGGAACTCGCGCAGGGCCGCCGGCTGATCGAAGAAGTGGAAAGCCGAGGTGCTCACCACGGCGTCCAGGGCGCCATCGGGGAACGGGAGTCCCTCCGCCGGACCCTTGCACCAGAGCACCGCCGACGAACGAGCGCGGGCCTCGGCCAGCATGCCGTCGGACATATCCACCCCGTACACCTCGTCGGGCCGCAATTCGTCGCGGATTCGGGCGGCGAGAATGCCGGTGCCGCAGGCGATATCGGCAATCCGCCGCGCTCCCCGGGCACGTAGTTCCGCGACGACTTCATCCTGGGCGGGCTGGTAGACCCAACGCTGAAGGTAGGGCAGATCGTAGATCGGTGCGGCCACGCTCCAGAAGCGTGTCACGGCATCGTTGAACTGCCGACCCGGTGTCGTCATCAGGCCTCCCGGGGCGACTGTACTTCGGGAATTCACAGTCCCGGTCTCCGGTCGGTATTACCGTGGCTGCTGGGGCATCGTCGAGGAGGCAGCATGTATGACCTGACCATTACCGGCGGCACGGTCGTCGATGGCACCGGCAGTAAGCCCGTGCGAGCCGATATCGGGATCAAGGACGGGGTGATCGTCGAGGTGCGCCGCCGCGAGGGCGACGACGTTGGCCTCGCCGGGCCGTCCGCGCAGACCATCGACGCCACCGGGCGGATCGTGACGCCCGGATTCGTCGACATTCACACCCACTACGACGGCCAGGTCAGCTGGGACGGCCTGCTGGAGCCGTCCAGCCTGCACGGCGTGACCACCGTCGTCAGCGGCAACTGCGGCGTCGGATTCGCACCCGTCGCACCGGGCCGTGAGCAGTGGCTCATCGAACTGATGGAAGGCGTCGAGGATATCCCCGGTTCGGCACTGGCTGAGGGCATCACCTGGGAGTGGGAGAGCTTCCCCGAATACCTCGACGCAGTCGAGAAGCAAAGGCTGGCAGTCGATTACGGGACTCAGGTGGCCCACGGCCCGGTCCGCGGCTACGTCATGGGTGAACGGGGGGCGCGCAACGAGGCAGCCAATGCCGACGATATCGCCGGAATGGCGCGCATCGTCCAGGAGGCGATCGAGGCCGGCGCGCTGGGCTTCTCGACCTCGCGCACCGAGGCACACCGGGCCGTCGACGGTGAACCCGTCCCGGGCACCTACGCCGCCGAGGATGAGCTGTTCGCACTTGGGCGAGCGATGGCCGCGGGCGGCCAGGCGGTATTCGAGGTGGCGCCGGACGGCACCGCGGGGGAGAACGTCGACGCCCCGATGCGCGAACTCGACTGGATGGTCCGCCTCGCGGCTGAGATCGACCGGCCGGTGTCATTCGCGATGGTGCAGACCCAAACGGCGCCGGACCTCTGGCGCAAGCAACTCGATATCGCCGGCAGGGCATTCGACGATGGGATCCGCGTCCACCCCCAATTCGCCGCGCGGCCGTTCGGCATGCTGTTCGGCTTTGAGGGTTACCACGCCTTCACGCACCGCCCGACGTTCCGCAAGCTCAAGGCTGAACTGGCCCCGGCCGACCTTCGTGAGCGGCTCGCCGATCCGGCGGTGCGTGCGGCGATCCTCGCCGAGACCGATCTGCCGGCCCAACCCACACCACTCTTCGACTCGCTGTTCGCGTTCATTCAGCACAGCGCCGCGAGCATGTACGCGATCGGTGACCCGCCGGACTACGAGCCCACGCCGGACCGCACCGTCGCCGCGATCGCGGCCGCCCGCAGCGCGGATCCGTTGGCCACCATGTACGACCTGATGCTGGAGTCGGGTGGCACCGCCATGCTGATGTTGCCGTTCTTCAACTACGTCGAGGGCAATCACGACACCATCTACGAGATGCTGTCGCACCCGGCCGCCATTTCGGGACTATCCGACGGTGGCGCGCACTGCGGCCTGATCTGCGACGCCTCGCTGCCGACCTTCCTGCTAAGCCACTGGGCGCGGGACCGCCACCGCGGCCCGAAGTTCGCCCTGGAGTATCTGGTGCGCAAACAGACTCTCGACACCGCAACACTGTTCGGCCTGACTGACCGCGGGGTGCTGGCGGTCGGCAAGAAGGCCGACGTCAACGTGATCGACTTCGACGCGCTGGGCCTGGGCGTCCCGAAGATGGCCTACGACCTGCCGGCCGGTGGCCGCCGGCTCATCCAGGGCGCAGCGGGTTATGACGCAACTGTGGTCAGCGGCGTGGTCACCCGACGCTACGGCGTCGATACCGGCGCGCGGCCCGGGAAGTTGCTGCGAGGCGTGCGCTGAGGCCGCCCCAAGTATCCTCGGCAGCAATATGAGTTTCCCCTACCCGCCGCAGACCCCGGCCGGCACGCCCACCTGCTACCGGCATCCGGATCGGCCGACCCTGGTGGGCTGTACCCGGTGCGGTCGGCCGACCTGTCCGGACTGCATGCGCAGCGCGTCGGTGGGACATCAGTGTGTGGACTGCGTGCAGGCCGGGGTGCAGAACGTGCAGGCGCCCACCCTCGGTACCGCACAGTCGGCCGGTAAGCCCTTGGTCAGCTACACCCTGATCGCGATCAACGTCGCCGTGTTTCTTGTTCAACTCGCCACACCCGCACTGACCCGGCAGCTGTCGCTGTGGGTGCCCGCGGTCGCGGGCGGCGAATACCACCGGCTGGTGACGTCGGCGTTCCTGCACTACGGCATCACCCACCTGTTGTTCAACATGTGGGCGCTGTACGCCCTCGGGCCGCCGCTGGAAAAGTGGCTGGGGAGTTGGCGATTCATCGCCCTGTACGGGCTGAGCGCGCTCGGTGGATCGGTCGTGGTCTACCTCTTCTCGCCCTTGAATGCGGCCACCGCTGGCGCATCCGGCGCGATTTACGGATTGTTCGGCGCGAGCTTCGTGATGGCCAAACGGCTCAACCTGGACATGCGGATGTTCGTCATCCTCATCGTGGTCAACCTGGGAATGACCTTCACCATCCCCGGCATCAGCTGGCAGGGCCATATCGGCGGACTTATCACCGGCGCACTGGTGGCGGCGGCATTCGTTTACGCTCCACGCGGCAGCCGCAACGCCGTGCAGGTCGGAGTGACGATCGGAGCGCTGGCGTTGTTCGCGGTCCTGATCGCTTGGCGCACAACAACTGTGGTCGATCAGTTCGGCCCGATGCTCACCCACGGCTGAGCCCGGGGCCCGGATTACTGCTGCAGGATTACCGCTGCAGGACTACAGCCGCGTCAGATTGAACGGGTAGCTGAAGGTTCCACCCGGGGCGTTATCGCATCCCACCGCAAACGATGACTGCAGCGTTCCGGTCAGGGTCGCCGCATCCCAGGTGTAGACGTCACGGGTCGCGATGATCGGACCGTAGTAGACATCGCCGCACCGCAGACCGTCGGGGATGTCGACGGTCATGGTGTAGTTGCCGCCGACCCGCTGCGCCTGGCCGTACCACTGGTATGCCTTGGCGATCGGCATCGGGATGGCCGATACCACCGCGCACTGGTTGACCCCGTCGGGGGGATTGCACGAGGCGATCGTCCAGATCCAGGTGTGGAAGTCGTAGCGGCCCTGGATGTTGAGGTTGTAGTGGCCGATCGTCATACCGGCGTTGGCCACCGGTGCCAACGCCACGGCAGACGGCACCACCAGGGCACCAATCAGTGCTGCCCGCAGTGTGCGCATCAAGCCTCCTTCGCATCCATTGAGGAGAATCTAGGCTCTCCCGGCCTGACCCGACGCCGGAATGGCCGATAGCATTCCGTTGGTCGAGTGAACTCGCGACCCGAAAGGCCCTGTGAGCACAGATACGGCGGCGGCCCCACACCGACCGGCTCAAACACTCCACGGTGGCCTGCGCGGTGGAATTGTGATCGGCGCCCTCGGAGTTGTCTTCGGCGATATCGGCACCAGCCCCATCTACACCCTGCAAACCGTCTTCAACCCCGGCGATCCGCACCCGGTCCCGATCAGCCGGGCCAATGTCTACGGCGTGGTGTCGCTGATCTTCTGGTCGGTGATGGCCATCGTCACGCTGACCTACGTCATGCTGGTCATGCGGGCCGACAATGACGGCGAGGGCGGGGTGATGGCCCTGATCACCCAGGTCCGCCGGTTCGCGGACAAGTCCAGTCCCCGCGTCGTTGCCGCGCTGTCTACTCTCGGAATCCTCGGTGCCGCACTGTTTTTCGGTGACAGCATGATCACCCCGGCGATCTCCGTGCTCTCCGCCGTCGAGGGCCTCAAGGTCGTCGATCCGGGACTGGCCGAACTGGTGGTGCCCATCACCGTGGCCATCATCATCGGGCTTTTCGCGGTGCAGCGCCACGGCACGGCGACGATGGGCCGGTTCTTCGGCCCGGTGATGATCCTGTGGTTCGTCGTCATCGGGTTCTCCGGTGTGCGCGGCATCATGGGCCACCCGCAGATCCTGCGCGCACTGTCGCCGCTGTACGCGCTGGAGTTCATGGCCGGCCACTTCCACATCGCCTTCTTCGCCCTGGCGGCCGTCGTATTGTCGGTGACCGGAGCCGAGGCGCTGTTTGCGGACATGGGCCACTTCGGCCGGGCGCCGATCACTCTCGCGTGGCTGGGCCTGGTGTTGCCGGCCCTGGTGCTGAACTACTTCGGGCAGGGCGCGTTACTCATCGGCGACGACAGCATGGTCGGTGCGCCGTTCTTCCAGCTGGTGCCGAACTGGGCGCAGATTCCGATGATCGCGTTGTCCACCGCGGCGACGGTAATCGCCTCGCAGGCGGTGATCACCGGGGCGTATTCGATGGTCTCCCAGGCAGCCCAGCTCGGCTACCTGCCACGGATGCGGATCGCGCACACCTCGGAGTCCTCCATCGGCCAGATCTACGTGCCGTGGGTCAACGGCCTGCTGATGGTGGCGGTCACCGTACTGGTCTTGGCGTTCCGCAGTTCGGCGGCGCTCGGTTACGCCTACGGCATGGCGGTGACGGGCACCATCACCATCACCACGCTGCTCTTCCTGCACGTCGCACGAATCCGTTGGCGGGTACCGCTGTGGCTGGTGATCCTCGGCGGCGGTGCCCTGCTGACCGTCGACCTGCTGTTCGTGGCAGCCAATCTGACCAAGCTGCTGCACGGCGCGTGGCTGCCGCTGCTGATCGGACTGATCGGCTTCACCGTCATGACCACCTGGCGGCGCGGCCGCGAGATCGTCTTGGCCGCCCGGGAGAGGGCGGCAGAGCAGGCTCGGAGAAGGCTCAAGGCGCCGCCGCCCCCGCCGGGGTCAGAGCAGCTCGGGCCGCTGCGGGACTTCGTCCGCGACCTCGCCGAGCGCACGCCGGCGCTGCCCCGGTTGCCGGGCACGGCGGTGTACCTCAACCGGGGCGGCGAGGCCGCCCCACTGGCCATGCGGGCCAACGTCGACCGGATCCACGTGTTGCAGGAGCACGTCATGATCGTCTCGGTGGAAACGCAGCCGGTACCGCGAGTGCCCGATGCCGAACGCATCACCGTTGAGGACCTCGGCTATCCCGATCACGGCATCTTCTATGTCGTGGTTCGGGTTGGCTACATGGAACGGCCCGACGTCCCCGCCGCACTCCGCCTGGTCGATCCCGCACCGGGAGCGGGACCGGTCGACGTCGACCAGGCCACGTACTTCCTCTCCGAGGTCAACCTGCGGGTCGGACCCGAACCGACGATGGCGGCCTGGCGCAAGCGACTGTTCATCGCGATCTCCCGGATGACCTCCGACGCCGAGTACTTCGGGCTGCCGATGGACCGCACCGTCATCATCGGCGCGCGAATCGAGATCTGACGCCCGGTTAGAGTTGGTTGATGCCGGAGACGACGACGTGCGCGATCGTCGGCGGTGGACCCGCAGGCATGGTGCTGGGTCTGCTGTTGGCCAGAGCCGGCGTCGAGGTCACCCTGCTGGAGAAGCACGCCGACTTCCTGCGCGACTTCCGCGGTGACACAGTGCATCCCAGCACACTGCGACTGATCGACGACCTCGGGTTGTGGGACCGCTTTTCACAGTTGCCGCAGAGCAAGGTGGAGCAGGGCGCGCTGAGTGTCGACGGCCGTCCGCTGACAGTCGTCGACTTCCGGAGGCTGCGCCAACCGCATCCCTATATTGCGATGGTGCCGCAGTGGGATCTGCTCACTCTGCTCGCCGAGGCCGCACAGGCCGAACCCACCTTCACGTTGCGGATGAGCACCGAGGTCACCGGGTTACTACGGGACGGCGACCGGGTGACCGGGGTGGCCTACCGCGGCCCCGACGGCGAGGGGGAACTGGGTGCCACCCTGACGGTGGCATGTGACGGCCGCTGGTCACTGGTCCGCCGGGAGGCCGGCCTGTCCACCCGGGAATGGCCGGTGCCGTTCGACGTGTGGTGGTTCCGATTGCCACAGCAGACGCCCGGGCAGTACTCCCTGGTCCCCAGGATCGCACCGGGCCGGGTGCTCATCATCATCCCGCGCGAGGGTTACTTCCAGATCGCCTACCTGATCCCGAAAGGGAACAACGACGTACTGCGTGCCCGCGGCCTGGAAACCTTCCGACGCGAAGTGGCCGAACTCGTGCCGGAGGCGGACACGTCCCATATCCGGTCGTGGGACGACGTGAAGTTCCTCGACGCCCGGCTCAACCGGGCCCAGCGGTGGTACACCTCGGGCCTGCTCTGCATCGGCGACGCCGCGCATGCCATGTCGCCGGTAGGCGGGGTGGGCATCAACATCGCCGTGCAGGACGCCGTCGGCGCGGCCACCCTGCTGGCCGAGCCTTTGCGTACCGGCGCTGTCGCGACCGGCGACCTGGCCGCCGTGCAACGCCGACGGCTGCCGCCGGCCGCCGTGACCCAGGCGATGCAGCGCACCTTGCACCGCACCCTGATCGCACCGATCCTGGCCGGGCGGGATGCCGATCCGCCGGCCGCGGCGGTGGCCCTGATACGCCGGTTGCCCTGGCTGGCCGCGATCCCGGCCCAGGTCATCGGGGTCGGCGTCCGGCCTGAACGGGCACCGGCCTTCGCCCGCAGGTAGCCGTCGGGGTGTGCGACGTCACCGTCAGCACGGAGTGCCCCGCCGCCAACCTACGGTATCGTAGGTTACTGACCGGTAACCCAAGGAGGAGGGCTGGTTCCATGACGGAATTGAAGTATCTCGAGCTCAACGGCGACCAGGTCGCCTATCGGGATTGCGGCCACGGTTCGGCTGTATTGCTCATCCACGGGATGGGTGGCAGCTCGCAGACGTGGCGTGAGGTCATGCCGCACCTGGCGACCCGGCACCGGGTGATCGCTCCGGACCTGCTCGGCCACGGGCAGTCCGACAAGCCGCGCGCTGATTACTCGCTGGGTGCATTCGCGGTGTGGCTGCGTGACCTGCTGGATCGGCTCGGTATCTCGCGGGCGACCCTCGTCGGACATTCACTCGGCGGCGGCGTCGCGATGCAGTTTGCCCATCAGCATCCTGAGTACGTCGAACGGCTGGTGCTGATCAGCAGCGGCGGCCTCGGACCGGAGCTCGGTCGCACGCTGAGGCTGATGTCGGCGCCGGGAGCGGAATTCGTGTTGCCGGTCATCGCACCGCAGCGCGTGGTCGAGTTCGGTGAACGGGTGCGGGGCTGGCTGGGCTCGTTCGGCTTGCGCAGTGCGGAGGTCGACGAGACCTGGAACGCCTACAGTTCGCTCGCTGATCCGCAGACCCGGACTGCGTTCCTGCGGACCTTGCGATCGGTGGTCGACTATCGCGGCCAGGCGGTGAGCGCGTTCAACAAGATGCACTTCACCTCGGGACTGCCCACCCTGGTGATCTGGGGCGAGCAGGACCGCCTGATACCGAAGTCCCACGGCGAGGCGGCGCACGAGGCGCTGCCCGGTAGTCGGCTGGTGACGGTGCCGGGTGCCGGGCATTTCCCGCACGTCGAGGCGCCGCTGGTCGTCACCGACACGGTGGACGAGTTCATCGCCAGCACCGCGCCGTGGCATTGGCACCGGCCGGCACCGGTCGGCGACGTCGCCGGCCTGACCCGGTGCTGAGGGTGATCAGCGCTGCCCGGTGACGGTGAAACCGGCGAGCCAGTCCTCGTGCATCTCGCCACCGATCGACGCCCGCCACTGGTAACGCTGGCCCACTGTGAGGTCCAAGGGCGGGATCGTTGCGCTGACGATGCCGCCCTTGTCGAGATCACCGCTGTGCGCCAGTAGCACGATCGCCCTCACGCGAACTCGACCGCCAGACCCTTCTTGTCGATCTTCTCCCCGGCGATCGTCGGCAGTGGCCGCGCGGTGATCCGCCACCGGGTCGGGATCGCGAAGTAGGCGATGAGTCCCTGAAGATGTCGCGCCAATTCCTCTTCCGACGGCGGTGGTGCCTCGACGCGGTATACGACGACGGCGGCGATTTCCTCGCCGAGTTCGGGATGGGGCAGACCGATCACCGCAGCTTCCACCACATCGGGATGCCGTAGCAGAGCGGCCTCCACGTGCGGGCACGCGACGTTCTCTCCGCCCCGGATCACCATGTCCTTGCTTCGGCCGTCGATGAACAGGTAGCGCTCGGAGTGCAGGTGACCAAGATCGCCGGTGTGCAGCCAGCCGTCGGAATCTACTGCGCCACGGTCGATTCCGAGATAGCCGGTCATGACGGTGGGGGAGCGGACGAGTACCTCACCAACGCCGTTGTCGTCGGGGCGGTCGATCGCGAGTTCGACCGTGGGCAGTGCCCGGCCCACGGTGTCGGCGAAGCGCTCAAGGTCGGCGCCGGCCGCCAGGGTGAGGAAACCGCCGCCCTCGGTCATACCCCACATATTCGCCAATCCCCGTCGCGCGAGTTGCGGTAGCCGCCGGGCCAGCTTCTCCAGTAGCACCGGCGGTACGGGTGCACCACCCATCGGGAAGGACCGCAGCGTCGACAGGTCGTAAGACTCGAAGTCGGGGTGTTCCAGCAACCGCACCGCCATGGTCGGCACCGCACCCCAGCGCTGGACGCCCTCGGCCTCGATGATCTTCAGAACCTGACCGGCGTCGAACCGTCCGGCGTTGAACACGATCCGGCCACCGGTGATCGTCTGCGTCAACTGGGTGGCGAACGCACCGACGTGGAACAGCGGCGTGCAGATCAAGTTCACCGGTTGCGGGGCGTCCGCCGGCAACTGGTGTGGCAGTTGCCGGGCGCGGGCCAGCACGTTGTGCTGGTTGGCCACGATCGCGCGGAAGGACAGTTCGACTGCCTTGGGCATACCGGAACTGCCCGAGGTGAACAGGATGACCGCCGCGTCGTCCTCATCTCGCGGCCCGGGAACGTCCGGCAGGGCGACCTCGGCGGTGCCGGACGATCCGAAACAGGTGCCGAAGCCGGCGATGTCGAGCACCGGTGCACCGCAGCCGTCCGCCAGGTCGGGCGCGTCGGTGATGACAGCCCGGGGCGCCACAAGTTCCAGCGAGTGAGCCGCCTCGCGGTGGCTCCACCACCGGTTGCCCAGCACCGGCACCGCGCCCACCGACCAGATCGCCCACAGTGCGAGCACCCAGTCCGGGCTGTTGTAGGCCAGCAGCACCACCCGATCCCCAGGCTGAATTCCCAACGGCTGCAAACGTTCCCGCGCGGAAGCGATAGCGGTGAAGAACTCGTCGAAGGTGATCCGACGGTCACCCTGAACCAGGAAGGTGCGCTGTGACCACCGGTCCACGCCGGTGAGCAACTCCGCGAAGGTGCGCGGGCGTTGCCGGTAGAGCAGTCCGGGATGGCCTGCGTAGCGCCCGGCGCTGACTTCATCACCCCAGATCTGATCACCCCGGACCTCACCACCGCGCGGCGACTGCACAGCCGTCGAGCCTAGATGACCTCGATGCGGCAAGCCGGGCCATGTGCGCGGGCCAGTCGGCTATCGAGGGTCAGCAATGTGGCGTCGAACGCCTCGGCGAGAGCGACGTAGAACGCGTCCCAGCCGCGGACGGAGCCGCGCAGATCCCAGGCGCGGTCCATGATCCAGCGATGGCCGAACCGCTCGCCAGGCCAATCGCGTAGGTCGGCAACCGCCTGTCCGGCGGCCGTCGCGTCCATGCCACCCCGCAGATGTTGAGCGTGGATCACCCCGAGAACTTCGACGTCAATCACATGCGGCGCGGCGTGATCGGTATCGGCGGCGAGCCGATCGGCGATCTCTCGGGCACGAGGCGTGTCAGCCACCACCTCGAACAGACACGACGCGTCAACGACGAGCATCGGGCCACTCGCCGCGCCACTCGTCGAGCGTGGCGAGGACATCCGCCGTCGACACCGCCGAGGGACGCCGACCGATCCGCGACAGCCAGGAGGTCATCGATGGCCGGGACGCCAACCGGGCAGCCTCACGGCGCAGAAGTTCGGGCACGGTGATGCCCTCCTCCGCCGCGCGGCGGACCAGACCGGCGTAGACCTCATCGTCGATATCGCGGATCTGAACCGTCTTGGGCATACTTGCACCGTATTATGCAATGACGCATGACTGCACGTCGGGAGATCATCACCGGCGATTCCCGGCCTTCTGGCACGACCTCCGACGTAGGGTGTCGGCGTGCCTGACATTTCTTCTGCGCTCACCGACACCAGCCATATCCATGAGGTGGCGATCATCGGCGCCGGACCGGGCGGTATCACCGCGGCGCACCTGCTACGGCGCAACGGAATCGACGACTTTGTCCTCCTGGAACGGGCCGGTGACGT
>Ga0114966_10001386_pt1 | contig 22515 bp, 18 predicted proteins | sample M_130207_XF_Meta_FD_87029 | JGI IMG/M metagenome (GOLD analysis project Ga0114966, IMG submission 87029) | Freshwater microbial communities from Lake Montjoie, Canada to study carbon cycling - M_130207_XF_MetaG | ecosystem: Environmental > Aquatic > Freshwater > Lake | place: Lake Montjoie... | reverse complement strand
GCAAAAAAAGAATCCGGCGTCTCGGCAGGCATGCAAGCGACCACCCTGGACCCCACGCTCACGATGTTCGTCCGATGCCATCACCCGCCGGCACGTCCCACGTACCCAAGCACCTCACCTTAGCCCGGATATTTCACACCCGACTTGACCCAATGCATTTCACAGAGAGCACGGAGCCCAGCCCACAGAAGTCACAGAGCGGCCAAGGTGTTTGGCTCCGTGACCTCGGTTCGGGCCTCTGTGTTCTCTGGGAAAAAGATTTTCTTCAGAAAAGTGTGATTGATGCGCCTTAGGACCAATCACCGTGCGCGCGGCCAACCCGCCGCCACGTCATACTGCACCGGGCCCACCCGCCCCCACGCTGCGCACCAACCACCTGACTCCAGCGCCCCACCGGCGCACCGCGCGGACCACCCGTCGCGCCCCACGTCTGCACGGCGGATTTTTGCACAGACCCCCTCAGCGGGTGGAGCGTGCGCTCCGCGCGCTTTCTGCTGCCGGTATAAAACTAAACGAGCGCGGAGCGCACGGTCCACCCTTTCAGGCTACCGGTTCCCGTGCATAAATCCGTCGCGCCCCACGTCTGCCAGCACCCATCAAAGCCGTTGCTAAAAGCCGTCGCCTCTGTCAGCGATTGAAGCATGCCCCCCCTACCCTCATTCGCTGCCGTCGTCATTATAGCCTTCGCTGCTGGGCTCCTCGCCGCAGCTGAGCCGACTAAACCGACCGCGCCTAAATTGGTTTTTAAATCCGGCTTTGCGGAGCGCGACATCACCCCAGCCATCGGCATGGAGGCGCCGGGGGGCTACGGCAAAAGCTATCACCGCTCCTTTCATGATACCTGCAAAGTCCGCGCGGCGGTCTTTGACGACGGCAAGCAGCGGGTGGCGATCGTGGGAATTGATATTTTATTTATCACGCGGGCGCTCACGAAAGAAGTCCGGGCGGAAATTGAAAAACAGTGCGGGATCAAAGCGGATCACATTTTGCTCGGTGCCTCGCACTCCCACTCATCCGGGCCCATCGGAATGGCGGAACCGGGTGACTATGACCAAGCCTCGCCCCTGGTGCAGGATCTTTACACCAATAAATCCACCATCGAGAATCCCGGCTTCACTCAACACTTGAAGAAACAATTGATCGAGGCGGTCGTCGCGGCGAATGGAGCGCGGGTGGAGGCAAAGGCGGCCGTCGGTTACGGCCACGAGGACAAGGTTTCCTTCAACCGCCGCCTGCGCATGAAAAACGGGCTTTCGTTCTCTCATCCGGGCGTTGGTAATCCGGAGATCATGAGCTACGCAGGGCCGATCGATCCGCAAGTCGGCGTCATCGGCGTGTGGGACTTAAAATCCAATCTCATTGGGGTCGTGGTCAATTTCTCCTGCCATGCCACGACGAGTCCCGGGGGTATTTCCGCGAGCTGGATTAGTGCCATGGAGCAAACACTCCGCGGGGCGACGGGCCAAGCAGCGCTCCCCGTTGTCTTCATGCAAGGGGCCTCCGGCGATGTGACCCAAGTGGACAACCTCACGAAGTTTCAGAATCCCGCGAGTGAAGAATGGTGGTCGATCGTCGGCGGACGCGTGGGGGCCGAGGCCTTCAAGACGCTCCTGCTGATTCGGCGAGGAGCCTCGGCCGATTTCCCGATTGATGTGCGCCAAAAGGTGTGGCTCTCACCTCGGCGTTTGCCGACGGCCGAGAAAGTGAAGCAAGCCATGGCCTTGGTGCAGCAGGATCCCAAGGTGGTGGGCGCCACCGAGTGGACGTTTGCGAAGGAAATCGTGATGTTAGCTGCCATCGCCCAAGTGCGTCCGCAAGTGGAAGTCGAGGTGCAGGCGATCCAGATCGGGCCAGTCGTACTGGTGACGAATCCCGCGGAGTATTTTGTCCAATACGGCCTCGATATTAAACGAGGCAGCCACTTCCCGTTCACGTTTCCCGTGGAGCTCGCAAATGGGTGCGTCGGCTATGTGCCCACCGAGGAAGCCTTGGGGCCAAACGGCGGCGGCTACGAAACCCGGCTCACCGCTTACAGCAATTTGGAAGTGAGCGCCGGTCGGAAAATGGCCGACGCCGGTATCGCGCTGGCCAATTCACTCACGCCTGGGCCCGTGCCCCTGCCGGCATCGGCGCCCCCTTTCAAAGCGGCCTGGGCTTACGGGAACTTACCGCCCGAATTAAAGTAAGGCGATCACGGTCAGCGCCCCGGCGAGCAGGTCGGCGCGGCCGGCCGGCCGCGGTGGCGACTCGGGCCAGAGGGCTTACTGGCCGCCCGTAACGCCCTCAAACAACGTGATATTTTCCACCGACCAAGGGGAGTTCGCCGTATTCGTAGTTTGAGTGATCCGGATGAATTTGGCAGGGGTATTGGCGAACGAAACCTCGACGACCGGCGCGCTCGCTTTGCTGATGGGCGCGGGCTCGACCCAAGTAACGCCGTCAATGGAGCAAGCGATTTGGTGGGCACGGGGAAAATTGCGGTAATTTTTGGCGCAGTCGAGACGGAGGCCAGCGAGGGTGGTGACGGCGGGTAATTCGACCTGGAGCCAAGTACCGGCGACTTGCCCGGGGCCCGCGGTAAAGTTGAGTTTAACTTCGCGCGGGGCGCCGTCGCCAATTTTATCGCTGCGGTGATTGGTCGTGAATCGCCATTCCGCCGAATTTCTGAGCGGCTGCGGGAGCCGCGGATTTAATTCGCTGAGCAGCCACGCCTCGGTCCGCGGCGCTTGCACGGCGCGGACGCGGGCGACCTCCTCGGCCGTGACGATGGCGCCCTTGTTGCCGAAGCCGGTCCGCACATACGAGACAATGGCGGCGATCCACTCATCGGAATTGGCCCCGAGCGGCGCCATGGGGGCTTCGTACGTTCGGCCATTGACGGGACCACTTACGCCGAAAAGCAGCGCGTTGAGCATGAGATCGCGATGACCATTGACCGTGGGCGAACCGGCGAGGGGCGGCGCGAGCGTGGTGCCTTGGCCATCAAGGGGCGTGCCCTTGGCGTCGAGCCCGTGGCAAGCGAAACACAGTTCCATAAAAATTCCCTGCCCCTTCTCTAACAACGCCCGCTCCTCCTTACTGTAGCCCTGGGGAAGTTGCCCGGAGAGCGGGTTGAGCAATTGGGCCCCGATTTGTTTGACGCCGGTGAGCGGACTGGCGACCGCGGTCTTCTGGATGGCCGTCTTGCCTTCCGGCCATTTGAGGAGGGCCGCGGTCAACATGGCCTGAATCGCGATCGGCGCAGACGGGCTATTGATCAACGCCAAGACATCGGGTTGGAGGGAGCGATCGCCGGCTTTAAACAGGGATTCAGCGGACCGGAGGGCGGCGACGCGCACGTTGACGTCAGCATCCTGGAGGGTTTCGCGGAGGAAGCGCGGTGTCAGGGCATTGAGCCCCTCGAGCGTCCAAATCGCGTGGAAACGGGCCGCAGCACTCGCGTGAGAGCGGGCCATGGCCTGCAGCGCGGGCACGACCGCTTGATCCTGGGCGAGGACGAGTAATTTCTGCGCGGTGTCGCGCCACCAGCCGTTGGGATGAGCCAGATGCGCGACCCATTGCGCCGGATTTTCCGCGAGCATCGTGGGAGTCGCGCCGAGCTGCGTATCCGATTTTACAAGACGCCAAATCCGCCCCCGGCCGAACCCCTTGTCGAGATCGTATTGCTCGATCACATCCCGCAGGTAAGAACCCCGTTTTGTCCAATTGCCCTCCTGGATGATCCCGCGATACATATCGGTGACGTAAAGCGTCCCATCGGGCGCGGTCACTAGATTGACCGGCCGAAAGTAAGGATCGCGGGAGCGGATAAACTCAGATTGCTCATAGGGGTTCCGCAGCGTGGTCACCCCAGCCTGCACGGTAATTTTAGTGCGCCGGATCAGGCGGCCGACCGGTTCGCAAAAAAGGAGATCGCCGCGCAAATCGGCGGGCAGCCGATCGCCCCGAAAAATATCCGCGCCGCAAGTCGCCGTAAAATGGTTGAGGGTTTTCGCCTCCGGACGAAACCGCTTGGCGCCTCCCTGGACATCGGGAATCGGCACGAGCGGCCACACTTCCTTGAAACTCGCGTCGAACTCATCGCGGAGCTTGAAGGCACCATAAACAATCGGTTGCTGAAAATTGATCGGGCCGAGCTCGCCGCCCGCGTTCACGATCCATGGCTTTCCTTGATCGTCCTGCGTGAGACCCCATTGCCCCCCGTTGGCGCCGGTGGGTTCCTTGACGATGCCCGTAGGTGTCCATCGGATACGGTAGGAATTATAGGTGGAGTAGAGCCAATTATCCGCGGACCAAATCAGGCCGCTCGTCTGATGCTCGAGGTTAGCTCGGCGCTCCTCGCCCGTGTACCAGATTTTCTTTTGATCAGCGACCCCATCCCCGTCAGTGTCGCGATATTCGACGATATCGGCGCTATCGGTCTCCTGCACCAACAGGCTGTCTTTGAGCGGCAAGAGGATGCGGGGCAAAACGAGCTGATCGATAAAGACCGAGTGCCGGTCGAAAACGCCATCGCCGCGAGAAGACCAGTGCAGGGAGACGCGGCCGCTGGGCACCTTTTCGTCGGTGCCATCAATATTGCGCATATACGCGCGCATTTCGGCGACGAACATCCGGCCGTTGCCATCGAAGACAGTGACGACAGGCTCTTGAATCTGAGGTTCGCTCAAGACCAGCTCGAGGCGATAACCGTCTTGGATCTCAAAGAGCCGTGCGCTCTCCGCTGCTGTGAGGTAAGGCGGCGACGGAAACTTGGGAAGCGCGGCCACCGCCAGAGCGGGCTCCGCTCCGAAAATATTCGCCGTGGCCGCGGCGCCCAAAAGGAGACAAGTGCAAAAAATATTCATGGAGAAAAATGGGGAAGCAGCGGACGCGGGCCGTTGACCGCGAGCGCAGGGCGAGCTGGCTTGAGGCATGCGCGCGCCGATTCCAGCCGTGGCGGCAAGACGCGTTTATAAACACCGCGGGGACAGGTTGGCGTCGGAGGTGGCACGCGCCGAAGGCCCTGGAAGGCGAAAACCGAGAAGAAAGGGCGACCACGGCCGGAGGGAGTGGTCGCCAGAGACGGACGGAATCGTCGCGGGTTGAATTAACGGGAAACCGCCTTGGACGGGCTAAGATCCTTGACGGCGGGCAGCGTGACTTTGCCCGTGGCGGCCCACTCGGTGCCGCGAATGAACGTAATCTGGAAGCCGGCGCCATTAACTGCTTCCGTGAAGTGACCGAGCGCGGTGTGGAAAACGCGGCCTTGGCCGAAGGGGATGACCATCAGCATGGGCTCCTGTTCCTTCGTTTTATCGGAGAGGGCGGAGGCGAGGACCGTCACGTTTTCGGCGGGGCCGCGGAGACCGTGGTACAACTCATCCTTCGTGTGCATCCACTGGGCAGGGAGACCCCGGGTGATGGGGTGGTCAGCTTGGCGGATCTCGACGAGGAACTCGTGCTGCGGGCCGTGACCGCCACCGGGCCCAGCGGTGAGATCTTTCGCCCAGCCGTTCGCCCGCAAGCGCAGGTACGGGCCGGATTTCTCGTTGCGGCCGCCCCAACCACCGAGGCCGATCATGCTATTATATTCGGGCCACTCGGGAAACGCGTTGTTGGCCGCGTGATAGGAGACGAAGCCGCCCCCTTTGCTGACAAAGCCCGTGAGGGCGCTGCGCACTTCTTCGGGCCAGGTTTCGCCATTATAGTTGGAGACCACCACGGCGTAGCTCGAAAAATTCGGGCGCCATTGCTTCCACGCGCTGGCGGCTTTGGCTTGGTGTTGCGCTTCTTCGCCCGCGAAGGCTTTTAACTTTTCCGCGTGAGCGGTCTTTTGCGCGGGCGTGGCATCCTTGGCCATTTTGGGCGCCGTCGGTTTAGCGGCCGGCGACGTCGAGACGTCGACCGTGAAGCGCCCGGTTTCCTCGAGGATGCGTTTGAGCATCGGTGTGGTCGTGGCCCATTGATGATTATTTTGACCATCGACAATGAGGACTTTGATTTTCGCTGAGCCTTGCGCAGCCGCGCTGGCGAGGGCGGCGACCAAACAAGTGCCGGCGAGGAGGAGACGTGAGTAAAAACGAGCGGCTGGGATAATAGTCATGGGAGATTGATGAAGTAAAAAATTCGGCCGATTACAATTTCAGTGAGAAGCGCGCGACGAGGCAAGCACGTCGCACGGCGGCCAGCACGGCCATGAACACCCAGCCCAAGCCCTGAAGCCAGCGGTACGCCGGGGGCGTGGGGGGAGTGCGCACGCTCATGGTCGGCGTGAGCGCGGCATGAGCGCGGCGTGAGCGCGGCGTGACGTGACGTGAGCGTGAGCGTGGCGTGAGCGCGGCGTGAGCGGGGCGTGAGCGCTGCGTGACGCTGGCGCGGCGTGAGCGCGGCGTGAGCGCGGCGTGAGCGCGGCGTGAGCGCGGCATGAGCGCGGCGTGACCCTGGGCGGGGCTTTACTTGGCTTTCGACTTGCCCGCTTTGGCGCCGGCAACCACCGATGGTTTGCGTAGCTCGATTGGCACGGCGTTCAGTTGCGTGGCGCCGGGCGTACTTCGACCCTCGGCAACGATCTGATCGAGGAGCCGGCTAAGGCGGGCCACCTCAGCGGGATTTTCCGCGTAAATATTTTTCTGCTCGGCGAGATCATCGGCCGCGATGCGATACAACTGAGTCTCGGGCAGCCCTTGTTTGAGCGCCTCGGGATCGCGTGGTGCCGACCAGCCGCCGCTGCCCGGACAGAGCGCGAGTTTCCACACGCCTTGGCGGATCGCGAAAGCGCCGGCAATCGAATGATGCACGATGGCGTCGCGAGCGGACGTACCTTGGCCAGTCAGATTCCCCATAAAGGTGAAACTGTCTTCGCCCGCATTATCCGGGAGCCGCGCGCCCACGATCTCCGCACACGTGGCGAAAATATCCGTCAAGCACACGAGCTGCGGGCTCACGGCTGGTTTTACTTTGGCAGGCCAACGGACGAAGAAGGGCACGCGATGACCACCGTCGAAGATATCGGCCTTATGCCCCCGCAGAGGACCATTGACGGCGTGCCCCTTCGCCTGGAGGACCTCGATCTTGGCCGAGGGGGAGCATCCGTTATCGCTGGTAAAGATGACCATCGTATTTTGAGCGACACCCGCCCGATCGATCGCCGCGAGGACCTCACCGACGGCCCAGTCTGTTTCCATCACAAAGTCCGCGTAGAGATTAAGGCCGCTCTTGCCGATCCACGCCGGGTTGGGCGCGATGGGGGTGTGCGGCGCGTTCAGCGGCAAATAGAGAAAAAATGGCTGACCCGTCTTGGCTCGGCTGGTGATATACTCGGATGCTTTGCGCGCAAAAGTCGGGAGCACATTGGCGACCTCGAAATCGGGGGCCGCGGGGCCGAGGCGGCACAGTTGATCGTAGCCCGGATGCAGCGGCCACGTCTTGTCGATCGTGGGCAGGACGGCCACTCGATTATTTTCAATAAAGGTGTAAGGCACCATATCCAGTGAGGCACTGATCCCGAAGAAACGGTCGAAGCCGACGGCGTTGGGCCCGTTGGTAATCGGTTGCGAGTAGTCGACATTATGAACCTGCTCGACGGATTCAACCGCAAGCTCGCTCACCGTCTTGCCCGGAAGTTTTACCCAATCCATGCCCAGGTGCCATTTACCGATCGCCGCAGTGTGGTAGCCTTGTTTTTTTAACAAGGAAGCGAGGGTCTCCCGACCCGCTTCGATCAAGCGAGGCGAGAGGCCGCCAAGGACGCCTGACTGCAGGCGCGTGCGCCAATTATAGCGCCCAGTGAGCAACCCGTAACGAGTGGGTGAGCACACGGAGGACGGGGTATGCGCATCCGTGAAGCGAACGCCCTCCCGCGCGATCCGATCCATGTGCGGCGTGACAATTTTACCGCGCGGATTATTTACCTGCACGTCGCCATAGCCCAAGTCGTCGCAAAGAATGACGACGATATTGGGTTGATCAGCGGCGAAAATGCGGCCCGAGGCGACCAGGGCGAAGAGGAACGCGGTGAATTTCATTTGGGGGATGGGAAGAGGGCACCTCGTCCGCACCAGAGAGCCGCGGCGGCCGAGGGGCGACGAAGGTAGGCGAAACGTGCATGGCGGCAGGCCAGAGGTAAAGCCTAGAGAACCCGCGAGACAGCGGGTGAAGCGAGACCAACCCGAGCAAGTACGATCGGAGAAACGCCGAGTAACGCTGCGCCCCGTCTCTCTCCGAAGAGCGGCTCTCCGAAAAGCGGGGAGTCAATTTAGAGAGCGAGAAATTATCGACTCCGCCAGCCCTTACTCGCGCACGACCCACTCAACCCGCGAACCGCCCCCAGCGTCTTGCGCCATTACCGAGGTTAAACGAGCCAACACCGCGACCGCCTCCTGCTCAAACTGCCAGGGCGGGTTAATCACCAACAACCCGCAACCCCGCATTTTTAACGCCGAGAACTCCCCCGCCACGACCAATTCACACGCCAACGTGGCCGGTGGGCGCAGCGCCCTGACTCCAGAAAAAAAATCCTCGACGCGCGCTCGAACGGTCAGCGGATACCAAACCCCGAAAACCCCGCCCGGCAGCCGCACCAACCCCTCCCCCAAGGCGGCCGTGATCTTTGCGAACTCATCAGGTGCCTCGAAAGGCGGATCCATCAAGACCAGCGCTCGGCGCTCTGGCGGCGGCAACAGCGCACGAATCTTTCCATAACCATCCACCGCGTGCAACGCCACCCCTGGCGAGCCAGCCATCTCCGACCGCAACGCGGCAAACTCCGCGGCGTGCCGCTCGCAAAAAACCAGCCGATCCACCGGACGTTGAAGCCGACGGGCCAACCAAGGCGAACCAGGGTAAAAACGCCCCGCGAGTTCGAGGTTGCCCGACTCACGATCGCACGCGCGCACCAATCCGAGATACTCCGCCACCAACCCCGGCCCGACCGGCTCCCCCGCGGCCCCCAAGCGGCCGATGCCCTGCGGCCATTCCGGCACCCGCGCTTGGGAATCGCCCGTCGCCGCCTCCGCCAGGTCATATCGACCGCGCCCAGCGTGCGTATCCAAGTACAGAAATCCCTTGGGCTTTTTCTGCATCGCGCGAAAGAGCCCCACCAACAAAATGTGCTTCATCACATCGGCAAAATTGCCCGCGTGATAGTGATGACGATAATTCATCGCCGCAAAGACCGGTCGGGCTTCACGCCACCGGAACTTTCACCACCGTCTTCCTCACCACCACCGCCTCCGCCCCCGCCCTTAACGAGGGCATATGCGCATCTACCGGGAAAAATATCGCCGCCTGCCCCGCACTCAAACGCAGCTGCGCGCCCGCCCCGCTGTCCACCGCCCCGCTGTCCAGATACAACATATAATCCCTCTCCGCATCATAAACCTGCCGCACGGTCATGCCGCGGGCATCCATCACTTCCATCCGTTCCTCTCCCTCGATCAAAACCTGCACATCGATATATTTCTTATGCGACTCAAAGATCCCTTCGGAGCGTTGTTTCGTTCCGTAGACCTGCTCCATCGCGAACACGCCACCACCTAGCTCAACCTTCTGCGAGCTGCCCAGCTCGATCCCATTCAGGCGCGCCCGAGCGGCGGAACCCAATCGCAGGAGCTCCTCCACGTAAGCAAAAGCCACGATAAATTCTGGAGTCTGTGCCGCCTGCGCGCGCACGGTATCAAACGAGCCGAAGAGTGCCATGACGCCAATTCACCGATCTCCAGGCTCGCTGGCAAGCCGTGAACGCAACTCACACGAAACTGCCCGCGCGACCGAACCCGCTAATCGCCTCTCGCGCCCACCGCCCTACCCGCGCTCACGTTGAGTCCGGCCCGCGCCCTCCTGACAGCTGTATTCATAAATTGCCTACGAACCCATCCGGAACGGCCCCGCCTTGTCGTCAGCCCCTGCCCGGAAAATTTCCCGGGCGCTCGCGCGGGCGCGCCGCTCGCTCCGCCTCTCTCTGGCGAATCTTCACCTTGCCGAGATAAACCGCCGATTTCCCTTTGTGGCTTGAGTCATAACTCACCCACAAAATCCCGTCCCGCCAGACGAGGCCTGGATAACGGGTATCGCCCCCCCCGATTTAAACGTCAGCAAGGGCGGAAGTTTTCCATCATCAAGCCAAGCCGCGAGCAGCGTCGCCGCACCCGTCTTGGCGCCACCTTGCAAATTCATATAGTCGCGCGAAGCCACCAGCCACGTGCCTTCGGGCAACCGGATCGCATTCTGCCCCCCCAACCGGTGATGGTTCTCCCGCCTAACTCCACTGCGTATCGGGCCCTTCGCCGTGCCGGCGAAACCCATAAAACCGCCCTTCCCGGCCGACGAGCGCGACCCTATCGCCGTTCGCCTGAAATCGCCGCGTGGTCTCATTCGGCCGGCCCGTCACCTCCAGCGTTTTCACCAAATCCCACTGCAAGCCATCCCGACTCCGATAGAGCGTGAGCGCCCGCTCGGGGCCCGGGGCCGCGCTCCCCAACCGACCACTCCGATCGGCCGCACCGTAGGCCACGCCTTCGTACCACGTCACCCGCCACCGCCAGTCGCCTTCGTTAAGAATTTTCTGCGGCGCCGTCCCGTTACGACCATCCTCCGAAAACAGCACTCGCGAGCGCTGCCCCTTCAATTCCTTTGTGCCCAAATAAACTGAACCGCCACCGTTCATCATCAGCCGGCCAGCCGGCATCACCGATAACTTGGGATCCCGCAAATCAACGTCTTTCTCGCTCAACACCGCGGCGGAGATCCCATCCGCCCCGGCCCGCGAGACGATCACTCAAATGCGGCCATCACCGCCCCCATGCGCCTCCCCTTCGCGAAACGTGCACCACCACTGCCCCCGCCAATGGATCAAATCCGTAAACGCACCGGGCGCGCCAGCATCCCCCATTTTAGTCTGCTCAACCAGCTCCGCCGTCACCGCACGCAAGGCCAGCCCGTCCCGCCGCTCAACCAGAAAAAGGCGCAGATCATCGACCAACCACCCCGCTACCACCGTGACCAGCCAACCAGCTATGAGCAACTCATCGTCATAAAAATCCACCCGCCGCCTCGCGACGACCCGCCGCACCGAGGGCCGCACTCATATCTTGCCCACCTGGCCCACCGTTAAACCGCCATCCACGACAATGACTTGCCCCGTGATATACCCCGCCGCGGCCGAGAGTAGAAAAACCGCCGGACCCGCACAATCCGCCGGCTCACCGATGCGACCTAACAAAATCTTTTTCTCGTAGTGACGGCGCGCCGCGGGATCTTTACCGCTGAGCCACGCCGCGGTCAGTGGTGTTTGGATCAAACCGGGGGCGATGCCATTGACCCGAATCTGGTGGCGAGCCAACGAATGCGCGAGTGAGCGGGTCATCATCACCAACGCCCCCTTCGAGGTGTCGTACGCGGTCGAATCATCCTCCGACTGAAATCCATTGGTCGAGGACACGATCAGGATCGCCCCGCTGCGCCCACGCGCCACCAACTCACGCGCAAACGCCTGCACCACAAAATAGGTGGCCCGCACATTGAGCTGGAGCGTGCGATCCCATTGCTCCGCACCCATCTCCAGAAACGGCACATCGAAGAAACTGCCCGCATTACAGACCAGTCGATCCAAGGACGGTTGCTCGCGAAACGCCGCCGCGACCAGCGCGCCAGGAGCTTCCGGCGCCAACAAATTCGCCTCTATAAATGAACTGCCCACCGGAATCGAGGCCGGTCGCGCCTCGTGGCCGTGGAACACCACCCCCGCTCCCGCTGCCTGCAAACCCAAGGCGATTGCGTAGCCGATACCTTGCGAGGAGCCCGTCACTAGGACCGCATTACTGGAGGGAGAGGCGGCGGTCATTTTTGAGGCGAAGTAAGGCGAGCAGATTAGTGCGACCAACGGCGTCTTGCACCTTCTCCGAGAGCGCCCGCACGCACGCGACCTCCTCGGCGTACGTACTCCGGAGCGACGTGAAGGTCCCATCCAGTTTCGCGACGTAACTTTGAAACGGCGTATCTGAGCCCCAAATCAATTTCTCCGGATAGGCTGCCGCCAGCGCCGCTAAGACCGCGGCGGGATCGCGGTAATCGGCGGGAAATCGCCGCTCGACCGGGGCCACATAACCAAGCCCGCGGGTCACGCCTTCACAATGAATCCGGTGCGCGGAACAATCAAACCACGTGTTCGGTAATTCCGCCACGCGATCAAGGCACGCCCGATCGAACCGACACGAATGCGCGAGACAGAAACGAACGTGCGGAGTCGCCGCCGCCACCTCGAGAATCGCCGAAGCCTGCGACCAGCGATCCTCCGGGGCCACGCTGGAGTGAATCAAAAACGGTACGTCCAACTCCGCCGCCAGCTCCAGAAAACCCCGACCCGTCGTGAGCAACGCCCTCACATCCGACTCGATCATCGTCGCTTGAATTTTCAGCCCATAAAAAGGGAACTCCCGATAGAGCTCCCGCAACCGCGCAATCTGCGCCGCGGGGGCCCGCTCCGGATCAAGAATTACAAAGGGCAACGTCTGCTGCCCCAAGTCGGGATACAGTTCATAAATCTCCCGGAGCATGCGCTCATTCTCAAAAGCATAGGGCACAGGCTCGATCCCGCCCAAGGCCAATTTCCCCGCTCGCATCGCCCCCACTTCAAAATTCAAATTGGCCACGAACGGGAAAACCACCCAGCGATCAACCCCGCAGTGCCGCCCTTCGGTCACCAAGGCCGGTAAATCCTGAGCATAAGGATGGTACCCGTTGAGATAAAAAAACAGGTCAACTCCAAGGTGGTTGTGGCAATCGATCAGCACAGAAGGATTTTTGTTTGACGGAATAGTTGTTTCACATTGTGAAATTCGCTGTAAAGCAAAAACATGAGCATCGCCGTTATAGATCGCGCGTTTTCGATCATTGAGGTGCTCGCCCGCGCGGGTCACCCACTGGCACTCACTGAGCTGGCCGCCGAGTGTCGGCTGCCTAAGCCGACCGCCCACCGTATTCTCAAATCTTTGCGCGACCTCGGCTACGTCACCCAAGCCGAACGCGGCGCCTATGGGCTTTCCGACCGATTGGTCTCCCTGCGTCACTTTGGTCGCGACGAGGCGGTCCGTAAAAAAGCGGGACCGCTCATGTCGGTTCTTCACGCCGAGTTCGATGAGACCGTCAACCTTGGACTTCTCGAGGGAATTTATATCCGCTACGCGTATGTCATCGAGACCACCCAGCCATTGCGCTGGATTGTCAAACCAGGCGCGCGCGATCTCTTTCACACCACCGCCCTCGGCCGGGCGATCGTGGCGCATCTGCCGGAGGAGCAGCAGGCGCGACTCATCACCAAGGCGTGCGCCACCGCCCCACGCACCCAGCGGAAAACGACGCGAGCCAAGCTCGAAAAAGCATTAACGACCACCCGCCAACTCGGTTGCGCGATCGAGGAGGAAGAGACCGTGGCGGGCGTCGCTTGCGTCGCGGCGCCCCTCGGGGCGTTCGGTGAGGTCCTCGCCGCCATCAGTGTCTCCATCCCCGTGCATCGCTTTCCCTCCGCGCAGCGCGTCGCGCTCGGCCGCGCGATGCGCCGGGTCAGTCGCGCCGACGATACCGTGCACGCCGCCAGCGCTTAACCACCTTTCACCCCGCCCCTCTGATTGATCCGGCAACATCCCCCACGGCCGACCATCCCCGCGCGCCTGATCCTCACCCACACTATGACCGCCCCACTCGCTTCAGCGAAAACCCCTGCCATGCCTTACACTTTTCCTCAATCGGAAGCCTTATTCAAACGCGCCAAACGGAGCATCGCGGCTGGCGTTAACAGCGGTATCCGGAAAATGGAGCAGCCCGTGCCGCTTTATTTCGCACGTGGAGCCGGCGCCCGCGTCTGGGATGTCGACGGCAACGAGTACATCGATTTTCAACTCGGCCAAGGCGCCTTGCTGTACGGGCACGCCCCCGCGGGTATGGCCGCGGCCCTCGCCACGCAAGCCCGCCTCGGCACGCATTGGGCCGCTCAATCTGAACTCGAAATCGAGGTCGCCGAGCGCCTCCAGTCGATGCTCCCATCCGCCGAACTCGTCCGCTTTAATAACTCCGCGACCGAGGTCGTGTCGGCCGCCTTTCGCCTCGCGCGTGCCCATACTGGCCGGCCCCTCATCCTAAAATTCGAAGGCCACTATCACGGCTGGGCCGACGAGGGCCTCGTCGGGTTCGCCCCACCGGTTTCGGCTTGGAGCGACGAGGAGAATCTACCGCGGTTGCACCCAAGCCAGGGCGTGATTCCCGAGGTCCTCGCCCAATTCGTCGTCTGCCGCTGGAACGATGCCGCCCACCTGCGCCGCCAAGTCGACGCGTTTCGCGGCAAAATCGCCGCGATCATCTTCGAGCCCGTCCTTTGCAACACGTGCTGCATCGAACCGGCGGCCGGTTTCCTCACCACCATCCGCGAGCTCTGCGATCGCGACGGCATGCTCATGATTTCCGATGAGACCATCACCGGCTTTCGTTTCGGCGCGGCCTGCGCTCAGGGTTATTTCGGCTTCAAACCCGATCTCACCGTTCTCGGTAAAGCGATCGGCGGAGGCACGCCTTTCGCCGCCTTGACCGGCACGAAGGCCGCGATGGAGAAAATCTTAACGGGTGAAGTGGTTCATGCCGGCACCCTGAACGCCAACCCGCTCTGCCTCGCTGCAAGTAAATGGTGCCTCGACCAAATCTTGGCCCTCGGGACCACGCATCCCGCCAGCTTGGAAAGGCTCGGCCACTCCCTTAAACGGAGCCTCACCGAATTGGCGGTCCGCCATGCCATCCCGCTGCGACCGCAGGGCCCCGGGCTCATTTTTCACACCGTCATGCTCAAGCCAGGTGCGCCCGAGGGCCTCGTGCAAGACTACCGTGACTATGTCCGCCGGCACGACGCTCCGCGGTGGGCCCATCTTCGGCGCTGTCTGCTCGAGGCCGGCGTGCGCGCCATCGAGCGCGGACTTTGGTCCGTCTCACTCGCTCATCGCGCGGAGGACATCGACGAGGCCTTGGCTCGCGCGGACCGAGCGTTTGCCCGCCACGCCGCGACGTGGTCCGCGCCAGCCTGAACCCACCACAGCCCCTCAGCTCACCCGTTCGATGACTCCGACACGCATCCTTTTCGCCGGGCTTTTTCACGAGACCCATTCCTTTCTGGGCGTACCCACCCGCTGGGAAGATTTCGCGGTGAGTAGGGGTGAGGAAATTCTCGCTAAACGCGGGGACGAATCACCGATCGATGGGTTCTTGGAGGTCGCCGAAGCCTGCCATTGGCAAGTCATTCCCACCATCGACGCCCACGCCGTCCCCAGCGGTGTGGTCAACGCCGAGGTCTTTGAACGGTTTTGGCAGGAATTCTCCGACCGCGCCCTCCCGGCACTCGCCGCCGGCGTCGAGGCCATCTTCCTCGTCCTCCATGGGGCCATGGTTACCACCGCTTTGGAAGATGCCGAGGGTGAGTTTATTGAGCGCATCCGGCAACTGCCCGGAGCTGCCCACTTGCCCATTTTCGGCGTGCTCGATCTCCACGGTAATATCACCGCGAGGATGTGCGGCCACGCCACTGGGTTTGTCGCGTACCGCCATAATCCCCACACAGATGCCAAGGCGGCCACCGTCCGCGCCGCGCGCCTGCTCGCCCGCTGCCTCCACGAGCGCACCACTCCGCGCATGGTCTGGAGCCGGATCCCCATTATCTGGGCGCCGCCCGGCACCGGTACCGCCACCGATCCCATGCGCGCGCTCACCGCTTTCGCCGAAAAAATGGAAAACACGGACCCTTCCATCTGGGCCTACAATGTTTTCGGCGGGTTCTCATTCGCTGATACCGCCCAAACGGGCGTCACCCTTTCCGCGATCGTTACCCAGCCCGATCGCAGCGCCGATGATTATCTACGCACAGGAGCCGAACTCGCCTGGTCATTACGCGAACACGGCGAGGCCCGCTACCCGAGCGTCGATACCCTCATCACCCAGCTACCGCCCGCCAGCGGCCAACCCATCATCCTCGTCGAGCCGGCTGATAACATCGGCGCCGGCGCACCCGGCGACGGGACCGGCATTCTCCGCGCCCTGCTTGCCCATAACATCGGGCCCGCCCTCGTCGCTATCAACGACCCGGCGACCGTCCAACACCTCGCCAGCTTTATGCCCGGAGACGTCGTCCCCGTCGAGATCGGCGGTCGCTCCTGGCCGCTCGATTTAGGACCCGTTAAATGCGAGGTCACACTTCTCTCCCAACAAAGCGGTCTTTTTACACTGGAAGATCCCCACAGTCACCTCGCTTCCCTCTGCGGTCTCCACTTCGACATGGGCCCGTGCGCCGTCGTCCGCCACCGCAATGTCACCCTGCTGCTCACCAGCGCCCGAACCCCACCTTTTGACCTCGGCCAATTCCGAAGCCAGGGCATCGAGCCCAGCCAGTTCGCCGTTATCGGGGTCAAAGCCGCCGTCGCCCATCGCCGCGCTTACGATCCCATCACCGGCGCCTCTTTCTGGGTCGATACCCCCGGCCCGTGCTCAAGCGACGTCGCCGCTTTCCCCTACCGGAGGCTCCAACGCCCCGTCTATCCTCTCGATCCCATCTCCCACCCTCACCTCCTTTTCTCATGAACAAATCGATCACGTATCCACAAAATAACGACACGCCGACCTCTCACCTGCCTTTCAGTCCGGCCGTGCGCGTCGGCGATCTCATTTTCGTCTCCGGCCAGGCGTCCGTCGATGCCAGCGGGAAAATCGTCTCCGATACCTTCGAAGGCGAATTCCGTCGCTCCCTCGAAAACCTTCGCAAGGTCGTCGAGGCCGCGGGAAGCGATCTCGCCCACGTCATTCAAACGCGCAACTACGTTCGCGATCCCGCAGACGTGCCCCGCTATAACGAACTTTATCGCGAATATTTTTCCGCCCCTTTCCCCGCCCGCACGACCATCACCAACTGTCTCCCCGAATCCTTGCGCTATGAGGTCGAGTGCATCGCCGTGGCTACGCAACCCTAGTTTTTAATTAAGCTCTCCACCGGTCGGCGCGGTCGCACCAGCGAGGAACCGACCGGGCGCGTCCTTGCCGCCGCACACTTCCCCCCGCTTCTCGCGCGCGGGCCCACTTCCCCCCGCTTCTCGCGCACGGGCCCACCGCTCCACGTAATCTGGCAGCGGCCCGCGGCGGGCTCAAGGCGCCCGCGGCTTGCGCCCGAGCCCCTCGAGCTCCGCGTCACTCCACAACTTCTCGCGCGCCTTCGTTTCGGCGCGCACGCTCGCGACTTTTGCCTCGGACACCAGCGACGCTTGATTGCCAAATTCTCGCCGCACATACGTCAGAATCTCCGCAATCTGCCGGTCGCCCAATTGCTTCCACGGCGGCATGATCATGCCGCGCCCAGGATTTTCTTTCCCATGGAGAATAATCCTGACCAATACGTCGTCCGCTCCTTGCAGCCACCGCGATCCCACCAGCGACGGCGCAAGCGCCACGAGGCCTTCCCCCGTCTCTTGATGACAAGGCGCGCAGGTCAAATTAAACGCCGCCTTCCCGCCTTCAAACATCTGCTGAGCCAGGTTCTGCACGGGATCATCCGCCCCTTTGCGCTGATGCGCCCGCACCAATTCATTGAGACGCTCATCTTGGTGCCCCCGGATCAACGCGAGGTTGGCCGTACTCAGGACCCCCGGCGCCAAGGTGCCCGCGTTCATCCGCTCCAGCATCGCCACCGCCCACTCGGTCCGCCCACTCAAAAGACGCTGGGCCGTCGCCTGCAACCTCGGCGTCAGCGTCGGATAAACCTCAAAGATCACTCCCGCCGCCGCCGGGCCCGCAAAGCCACCGAGCGACTCCATGCGCTTCATCCGCCGCTGCTCATTTTTCTCCGTCCGAACCATCCCGGCTAAAATCGGCAGCGCTTCCGGCGGCGCCATCACTCCGAATAATTCCACATAGCGCTGCAGGTCCGCCTCGCTCAGCTGACCACGCTGCGTCGCCGCGATCGCCTCCGCCATCGCACTCGCCCGCCCCAGTTTCGCCGCGAGTACGACCAAACCCGGCGAGTGCTGCTCGCGCGCCCAAAAACGCGCAACTTCCGCCTTAAAATTGGCCGGGGCTCCTTCAACGCGCCCACCAGCGAGCCCTTTCGCCATGCCTTCTAATAAAATCGCCGCCTGCGCTTCCGTCGGCGCGGCCGCCAATAACCGACCCGCCATCTCAAGATTGCGCTGAAAATACTCGGGCGCCCGCTCGATCAGCCAATCAGAGTAAACGCCTTGCTTCAGCGTATAATATTTCCGGGGCCCCTGATCCGCCGTATAACGCTGCCCCAGCCGTCCAGCGAGATGCGTGGCAAATAGCTTCGTCCGCCACACCGCGGGGTCCCCCACCATCGCGAGTAACTCGGCCTGACCACTGTCCGCTTTACTCTCCAGTACCCACCAAAGCAGCAACGGCAGGTGCTTGTCGCTCACATCCTCATCGTGCGTCAGCAATGCGCGGACCATTCCCAACGCCGGCCCCGCTGGCAACCGCTTCGCACTGCTCGCCAGTTGGCTGCGCACCTCAACCGCCGTCTCCCGCAACGCCAGGGCGCTTAATTCCTCCGCTGTCCCGCCAGTCACCTGACCACGATCCCCCAGCAAGCGGACCGCCCAGCGGCGGACGTGCTCCTGCGGATGCCGCAGCAGGCGACCCAATTCACGCTCCTCCAGCTCACCCCGAAGATTCAGCACCCACAACGCCTCCAGCGCGTCCTCACCCGCCCCCGCCAACCTGCCGCGCAGCGTCTCCGCGATATTCTCTGGGCGCGTCCCCAGCAAACGGCGCGCATGCTCCCGGTATTCACGGTTCGGATGCGCCAGCAATTTCAAAAGATCGGCCGTCGCCATTTTCCTCAGATCAAGCGTGGGCGGCCGCACAAAATTTTTCGGCACGATTCTAAATATGCGGCCGTTCGTCTTGTCCCACGTGTCTTGCGGGTTGAGGTGGCTGAGCCGCAGGTCCGCCCAGTCCGCAATATAAATCGCGCCATCAGGACCCTGCTCGATATCCACCGGCCGAAATGATTTTTCTTCGGTCGTCACCAGCGCAACACTATCCACCGTCCGAAAACTCGACGTGTCAGGAAACACCCGGCTCGCTTGAATCCGGTTCGTCAGCGACATCCCCACGACGATCTGCCCCTCAAGCGCGGGCATCGCACCCCCTTCATAAAATAGAAATGTCTGCGGAAAACGCGGCGAGTAACCCTCGTGCGCCATGTGATCAAAAAAACCAAAGATAAACGGATTTAAAGCCGGCCCATGCTTCGTCCATCCTTTCACGTAAGTTGCCCCTTGCGCATAGTGCAGGCCGCGGGTCGCTCCGTTGTTGGTGCCCGAGTAGGCGCGGCCATAGCGGTCAAATTCAAGGCTGTAAGTATTGCCACCGCCTTCCGCAAAAACCTCGAAGACCTTCGTCCCCGGATGGTAACGCCAAATGCCTTGGCCGAGCAAACGAATGCCTTGGATATCGAGCGTGGTCGTGCTGCCCGTCGCCCCATAGATCCAGCCATCCGGCCCCCAATGCAGGTTGCTCGCCAGCGAATGGGTGTCCTCAAGGCCAAAGCCCGTCAGGTGCACTTCCGGATCACCATCTGGCACATCGTCGCCGTTCTTGTCCGGATAAAAAAGGAGATAAGGCGACATCAGCACCCACGCCCCACCATTACCCGGCAACACACTGGTGGCTAGATTCAGACCGTCGACAAATGTCTTGCTCGTCTCAAATTTCCCGTCGCCGTCCTTATCTTCCAAGATAGTGATTTTATCCGCCCCGCGAAAATGATGCGGCGGGGGCGGCGACCGCCGATCAAAGTCCGTGCGGAGATATTGGTCGTAAGCGGTGACCGTCATCCCCGCCGGAAAGGGGTACTGCAGATATTGCACCACCCACAGGCGACCGCGTTCGTCAAACTTCAGATCAATGGGTTGACGGATCACGGGTTCACTCGCCACCAGCTCCACCTCATAGCCTTCGGCCACCTGCAAAGCTTTACCCGTTTCCTCCGCTTGGCGTGAGACCGCTTGGCCGCTGAAATCTTGCCCGCCCGGTTTGAAACTCTTCACAAACTCCGCGATCTCCGGCGTGAAGCGCGGGTGCGGCGCACTTTGCGCCCACGCGCCCGCCGGCAGGCCAAGCAACCCAGCCACTAGTCTCCCGACGCCCCGCCACCCCCGCCGCCGCGCACCGTCCGGATTCACGACACATAAACGAAAGCACCGCGCACGCGGCGGCGACGGCAGATGGGAGTGGGGGGTGATCATAATGTGAGCGTAGGTTCCACGACGTATTCTAGACCGCCGTTTCAACGTTGCTACAGCGGAGAAACTAGGCGGCCGACAGCGGTCGTCGATGCAGAAAGCAGGTCGATGCAGAAAGGGCCCCTCCACGGCGGTCTTCGCGGCGGTCTCCACGGCGGTCTCCACGGCGGTCTTCGCCGCGTGTCTTCGCGGCGGTCTCGCCTCCCCATTGTTGCGCAACACACAGCGCCGTCGCGTGGTAAAATCGGGAACGCGAGCTACCGATGAAGGCCGGCTCACGACGGCGCGGATGCGACGGGCCGCATGCAACCAGCGCCTCCCGTTCTCGCCCATTTAAATTCCAGCCGATCATCGGACGAGGTTCTCCGCTTGGCCGCTGCAAGCAGCCCAGAGGGAGCGATCCTTCCGGCGCGCGTGCTCGTCGCCTCCGCCGATAGGTCGCGGCCCCGCCGTTCATCGAGATCGCGTCGGGCCGCTCTTGGCTCCGGCAAAATTTAACAACAATCCAAATTCCTCTTCACCGGCGGAAAACGAAAAGAGCGCACCCCTCCCACTCGCTTCGGCGCCCGAACATTCGCCGTGAGGGCTTCCTCCCCACCCACGGTGATTCTTCCCCACCCTTTGCCCAAATAAAACGGTGAAAAACATTGGCACGTCCTAACCTATCGGCTTCTGTCGAGGTGCACCCGGCTGGCGCGGCCATCCCGTTTTACCCCACCCCTCGTCCCTCTAAACCTTCCCTTGTTCCCCCACCCCAACTCCCCCTTCTGCCCAGTCGACAGCTCAACCATAAACCAAAAACGATGAACCCTCCCGTTAACCCAACACCGCGGATCGTCCGCTCCCTCGCCGCCGCTCTTTGGGCGGACCTCACCGGCCGCTCGTACCTCACCACAGCCGCGCTCCTCCTCGCGGCCCTCGCGAGCACACCCGCGCCGACGCGCGCCCAGAGTAATACCAACGGCTATATTTACGGGAGCGGTGCACCCGCTGGCGCCACCATCGCCGCCGAAAGCGCCGACACCGGCGCAAAAAGCGAGGCCAAGGCCGACGCTGGGGGCGCCTATCGCATACCCGCTCTGCCACCAGGCCGTTACCGCGTCACATTACGCAGTCCCGGCGCAACCACCCAAACCGCCGAAAACGTGCTCGTGGCACTCGGCAGCGGCGTCGACGTGCGTTTCGGCGCAAAGGACATCATCGCCATGGAGCGTTTTCGCGTCAGTGCCGGCTCCGTCTCACCGATCGATTTATCCTCGGTCGAGTCCGTCACCGTTTTAACCGCGCAAATGATCGAGAACCTCCCCGTTGCTCGCAACACCAGTGCGGTCGCGCTGCTCGCCCCAGGCACCACCCAAGGCGTTTCGGCTTTCGGCAATCTCGTCTCTTTCGGCGGTGCCTCCGTCGGTGAAAACGCCTACTACGTCAATGGCTTCAACCTGACGAACCATCGCAACGGACTCGGCGGCGGCACCGTTCCGTTTGAATTTTATGATCAGTTTCAAATCAAGACCGGCGGCTACGGGGCCGAATTCGGCCGCTCGACTGGCGGCGTCATCAACGCCACCACCAAAAAAGGGACCAACACCTTCAAGGCCGGCGCCAATCTGATATGGAGCCCAAACCTCCTCCGCGCCAACTCCCCCAGCGTGTTTCTGCCGACCGGCGCACCCTACACCAATCGCGCCGACTCATACGGAGAGGCCATCAGCGCCAACCTTTTCGCCGGCGGTCCCCTCGTTAAAAATCGCCTCTTCTTCTTCGGGCTCGTCGAAGCGCGTAACTCCGTCAGCAAGGGCCCCGGCATCACTACGTACGGCAAGAGCACCAACACCGATCCTTTCTACGCCGGTAAAATCGACTGGAACCTCAACGACAACCACACGATCGAGGTAACCGCCATTTCCGATAGCCGCAAAACGATTTCCGAGAGCTGGGCCTACGACTACACCAGCAAGACTATCCGCGATTATAAGGGCATCACGGAAAATTACCGCGGCGGTAAAGATACGATTTTTCGCTACACCGGGAAGTTCGGCCAAGACTTCACCGTCTCCGCCCTTTACGGCAAGAGTACCGCTGACCAAACGGACGCAGGCGCCGGCGATAGCTCGCCCTACATCCTCGACGCCCGCAGCGGCACCGCCCTCCTTATCGGCACCGCCACCAACAGCACGCCCACCGCCCTGACCGATGGCCGCAAGGTCTACCGTCTCGATGGCGAATACGGCTTGAACCTGCTCTTCCCGCAACGGCT
>Ga0114966_10001384_pt1 | contig 22520 bp, 14 predicted proteins | sample M_130207_XF_Meta_FD_87029 | JGI IMG/M metagenome (GOLD analysis project Ga0114966, IMG submission 87029) | Freshwater microbial communities from Lake Montjoie, Canada to study carbon cycling - M_130207_XF_MetaG | ecosystem: Environmental > Aquatic > Freshwater > Lake | place: Lake Montjoie... | reverse complement strand
GAAATACGTGGTTGCGCCGCGCGTGCCTTCGGGTCCGTCAGATGACCCGAATGCCCCAGCAACGGAATCCGATGCAGGAGACATTTTTCGGCGATCGGAAAAATTATCGGATCCGTAAAGTTATATTGGTTGTAGAGTTTTACCCCAATCATGCCAGCGGCGAGAGTCCGTTCGATTTCATCCAAAGCGGCCGTGCCGTTCCCCGGTTGCACAAAACAATAGCCACCGATCCGGCCGGGGTGTCGCTTCATGGCGTCGAGCACCGAGTCGTTGGCATCCCGCACCACGTCGATATTCACTCGGACGCCGGCCGTGATGGGTCGGGAACAAAAGAGGCGCTCAATGCCAAGGTGGTCGGCGGCTTCAATGAGGTTATCGACTTCCGACCAGTCGGTCAGAGAGCGACGCCCCGCGAGAAACACATGATGATGCGCATCAAACTTCCGCAGCTGCCGCCAGTTGGCCGGCAACCCAATTTCCAGCATGGAACTTTGAGCCTTCGGCGCCACCATTCCGCCACGTTCCGCTGCGCCCGCGCTCGCCAGCGCCATCAGGCCAAACCCACCGGATCTTCGCAGAAAGTCTCTTCGATTTTGAGGCATTTTAGATTGATGGAGCGGGAGGCCCGCACCGGCATCACAGGATCTTCATCAAGCATTCCGTAAAATTCCGCTGCAAGTGAAAATCGCACTGCCCGTCGGGTCGCCAACCCGCCCATTCCTTTCACCGTCCTTAACGCAAAGATCCTACTGCGCGCGTTTCTGACCAGAGACGCCCCTCAACAGGAGGCCTGCCGACGAGGAGATCGCGCGGTCCACTCCGGCCGAGTTCGGTGAGTTTTTTTTTCGACGACCGCCGCGCCCAGGCGCAGAAAACTCACTGCGAGTTCATGGCGCGTAACGTTCATTGAGCCGAGAGCGAGCTTACCGTGAGCCGGCGACTGGCCGCCGAGGCCACGCGTTGGATCCGGCCGCGAGGCGCTTTCGACCGTTGGTAGCGGTGATGATTTCCTTACCGTTGCGCGCGGGCTTACTGCCAGTAAGCAACGGCGCGCACCGTGGCGTACCAAATGGCGAAGCCGATAAAGGCGCGCGCACGCCCGACCCCGCCGGCAAAACCCAAGCGACATCTTCCCACCGCAACAGGCGGAGCATCTGTTGTTGCGCGCGCCCGACCCCGCGCGGCAAACCCCAGCGACCTAGCGCGCGCTTATAGCCCGAAGCTCCCTCGCCCATGGCCTCGCCCTGAAGTGATCATCCGACCTCAAGCCCCACGATCAGCCCACCACGCCGCTGTGCCGGCGAGGGCCGCCAAGAAAAAAAGGTGAAAAATAACGGGAGAAATCGTCCCGCCGCCCTGAGGGGGTGGAGCCCTCAGAAGGTAAACGTCGTGGTCAGCGCCATCTGGCGGGGAGTGCCGCGCGCCCAGTCAAGGACACCACCACTGAGATTAGTCCGGATCGGCTCGAGCTCATGGTCGTCGAGGAGATTGCGAACGTTCAACTGCGCGCGCCAACCTAACGTACGGCCACCCACGACGATCGTCTTGCCAACGTAGCCGGCGAGCAGATCAAGCGCGAACTGGGCGGGCCCAAAGATCGGTTTGGTCACGTCGTCACCCGTGGCGCCACCCGGGAAGGCCCGCTGCTGAAATCCCAGCATCGTGTGATCGAGCCAACGAACACCACCGCCCACGTGCCAACCCAGCAGCGGCCCTGCCCTGAACCGATAGTTCGTGAACAGGCTGCCCCGCCACTCCCGCTGGCGAAAACGCGGTAGATTGTTGCGGAGTTGCTGGCGGAGAATTTCCGCCGCGATTTCCTGATCGTAATATTGGTGGACAGTGCGCGGATCGGTGTTGGCAATCGCCACCTTGTCCCAGCCGAGACCGCCGAATTGCTGCCACACTGGCAGACGGCGAGTGGACCAGAGGGCAAAATCAAGATCTTTATTGAAGACCCGCGTCCGTTGCTGACCACCCGCCACGCGCAGATCCCAGTTCCCCGTGACCCGCGCCACGAGGGTCAGGTCGATGCCCTTGCCAAGCTTGTCTTCCACCGAACGGTAAACGTTGCCCCGCACGACAGGATCGTAGCCATCGGCGGGAACGCTCGCTATGCCCGCGGGGCGATCCGTGCCGCGAAGCCGTTGCTCCATGACGGCCGCGGCGGTGCGGACGTTTTGCCCATCGCCAATCAAATTATGCTGATTCTCCTCATAGAAATTTACGCGCAGCGAAAGAGCATTTTGGCGAACGCCCAGAGTGAAGCCAAAATCGTAACCCTCACTGGCGATACCCGGAATCAGGCGATTATCTGGATCGAGAAAACCGGGCGGTAGCGCCGTGTTGTTGGAGCGACTGGCGAAGAGGGCAAGCCACGAGCGCACGTGCGCAACTCCGCCGTACGAATAGGTCGTAGTGCTGTCGTCCAACGCCGGCGTCAGCGCAAACGAGGTACGCGCCAGCGGCACGAATAATCCCTGCTGGTCGCCGGCTACGAGGCGGTCGCCGCGTGCCAGTGCCGAGGCATCGACGAGAAAACTCTTAAACTGATCGAGGCGACGACCCGCAAAAAGAATGAGCCGATCATCGATAAAAAAGCTCTGGAGGGAGAGCATACCTGTCTTGATTTCTTTACGGGAACCGCCCGTCGCGGACGAGCGCCCGCCAGGGTGATCAAACATCGTGGCCTGAAAGGCCTCATTGCGCGACGTGTCCGTGAACGTCCACGGCCCAAACCACCGCGCATCACTGCCGCCAGCCCCTGGCAAAGCGCGGGCCGTGAAGGCACCGGCCGCAGGATCGAGGTAGAAGCGGGTGCGCAGCAGCCGGCTGTTGTTGAGCAAATCTCCCGTCGCGAACGAGGGATTCCCCACCATCATTGCGCGGGAAACCTGCGTGCGGTCTTCATCGGTTCGCCACGAAGCGAGGGCCGCCAGTCGATGGCGGCCGAAATCACGAGCGACGCGCGCGAAATGCTTTTTAAAGTTGAACTCATAGGAAGTCGTCAAGCGCAGCTCTTTGGTGAGATTGCGCACCTCCGTCCCACCGGGCGCCGTTTCAATAAAAAGTCGGCCGGTATTCGGGTTGAGGGCCATCTGGGGCGTAGCTGCGGTCCCCCCGGGGAGGTAACGGTTGGGATCGGCAAAAATATTAATCGACTCAACATTGTCGAACGGGCCGCCCAAGAGTTCGGTCACCGCTTCGTAATTGAAGCCGAGCTCAAAAAAAAGATCGTTGGTGAGCTTATGCTCCAGCGCACCGCGCAGCAGTTTTCCGCGCAGGTCATTCACGCGACCGCCAACGCGGACATCACGCGCGGTCGGAAAAATCGCCTCGTCAATGAGCGCCGCATCGCGGGTGTCGACGGCGCCAGAGAGCTGGTGGGGACCCCGCGTGAGACCAGAGCCATTCCACACCAGCACCGCCGGGGCGCTCCCGCCGTAGGAATAGACTCGGAGGGCATTGGTGTTGCGGTTCAGCAGAGGAAACGCCGTGGCCGTTAGCGAGGTATTGCCCGTCGCATTATCGTAGGTCGGGCGGCCAGCGGCGACCCACGGGCTCACGAAATCCTGCGCGATGTAGTTGCTCGCGTTGGACGCGCGCTGGTCGATTTTCTCGGCCCCGAGGCGCAGCGTGGTCTGCGGGGTGATCTTCCATGACAAGGCCCCAAACACGCGCAGCTGCCGGTTAAAGGCCGCCTCGACGCTGCCCTTGCTCGCGTTACTGACGGCGACAAGGCGAAAGGCCAATTTCTGGGGCAGGAGCACCCGATTGACATCGAGCGTGGAGCGGAGGGAACCGTGGTTGTCGCCCCGGACACTGACCTCGTTGGCGGTCCGGAGCAGGGCCCGCTTGGTCGAGGTATCGATCGCGCCGCCGGCGTTGCCAAGTCCGAAGAGGATCGACTGCGGGCCGTTCGCCAGGGTGATACGCTCGACGTTGTAGAGCTCGCTGGGCAAATTCGTAGTGTAGAAATCAGCCGAGGTTGTGATGGCGTCGAAACCGCGGGCCCGACCGCTGGCGCGCGTCGTCGTGATACCGCCATTGGGCCCCGTGTTTTGATCGGTGATATTATTATTATTTGTGCTGAACGCCACAGACTCCTCGATGGTCGTCGCCCCGATGTCATTGATGAAATCGAGCGTCATTACATCGATCTGAGCCGCGATGTCTTTGAGCGGAGTATTGACGCGACTGCCGGCCAGCGAGCTGGTGGCGATATAGCCCTGCTCGGATGTTGCCGACGTGATGAACGGAGAAAGCGCGAGCACGTCTTCTCCGTCTGCCGACTTGACGGGCAACGCGGGCGCCGGCGCCGCGCTCTGCGCCGGTGTTGAACCAATGAGACCGAGGGACCCCAGCATGAACGCGACGAGCGCAGATCGATGAAAGAACATGGTGATGAGTTCCTGAGGTAAGATAATCCGCGCGGCAGATCCGGCCGCTCGAAAAAAAACGTCTCTACGGAGACGAACCTTTGGTGATACCTGAGGGGCGATAAGTGGCGCCATGGTCAGCAGGAAGCGAACGATGCCAAGCGACGGCTGCCGCCATGAGCCGGGCCGTCTCGGCCGGTTGCGCCGCGGCGAGGTTATTTTTCTCCGACGGGTCAACGGTGAGGTCGTACAGCTCGGCGGCGGCGCCGTCATAAGTGCAAAGCAGTTTCCATCGCCCGTCGCGCACGGCGAGGTCGGGAAGTTTCGCCACTCCGGCAAACGCAGCGCGGTCGGGCGGACGGCGGAAAAAGAGTGGTTGGCCGCGGGAGACTTCGGAACGACCAAGGAGCGTCTCACGCATCGAGCCGCCGTCGAAAGGGGTCCCCGCGGGGGCGCGGACTCCGACGATATCAAGAATCGTCGGCGCGACGTCGATGGTGGAAAAATGGGACGTCCGGTTCACCGCGCCAGTTTTTTTCGCGTTCGTAAAATGGGGTCCCCAGACAATGAGCGGCGAGCGGATGCCCCCTTCGTAGAGCATGCCCTTACTCCCACGAAAGGGCCCGGCCGAACCAGCGCCCACCTCGGGGCCGTTGTCGGAGCAAACGAGAATCAACGTGTTTTCGCGCAGGGCGTGATCGGCGCGGATGGCGTCGAAGAGCACGCCAAGTTGCGCATCCATCGTCGCGAGCACGGCATGGTAAAGCGTCTTTTTTGCAGCGTCCCCGCGAAGGGCGGCGCGCGGGAAAAACGGCGAATGGACGTCGTCGGGCCAAAGATTGACGTAGAACGGACGCCGAGCTGCCGCCGCTTTCTTGATAAAAGCGAGCGCCGCCGCGGTGTACGTGGCGGTAACTTCGGCACGATCCTGCTGCCTGATTTCGCCGCGGCCGAGCTTATCGGAACCCAAGGCGTGCAGGCGCGTGGGCTTGCCATCATGGGCGTCAAGGAGCGCAAGGACACGCGGGCCCAGGCCCTCGAAGTTGGTGAGTGATTCGTCGAAACCATACTCGGTAATGAGGGGCGCCTCGCCGACGTCGCGTTGGCCGCCCATGTGCCACTTTCCGAAATGTCCGGTAGCGTAGCCCGCGTCGTGCAGCAGGCGGGCCAGCATCGGGGCGCGCGGGTCGAGCCATTGGGCCATGCCGCGGGCGTTGTTTTCGGCGCGGTTATTCAGGAACGACGTGATACGCCAGCGCTGCGGATACTGCCCCGTTGAAAGGCCCACGCGCGACGGCGAGCAAATCGGCGAGGCCACGTAGAACTGTTCGAAGCGCAATCCTTCCGCCGCGAGGCGATCGATGTGCGGTGTCTTTACCGAGGTGTTGCCGAAACACGAGAAGTCCCCCCAACCCAAATCGTCAACCAGAACCATAATGACGTTGGGCCGCGCCGCCGTACCCGCGCGCGCCTGATCCAACCCTATTCCAAAAAAAACGAGGTACTTCAAACAACGCCACAAGAGACTCATACTCCGGAAACTGCCGAGAGGGGCGGTGCTTTGCCAATCCTAAAGGTGCCCCCAACCCGACGAATCGGGCACTGCCCGCGCAAGGCCACCGGCCCTCGGCCGCATCCTCAGTCAACCGGCGTGAGCTCGATGTTCCGGTACCAGATTTCCGCCCCTTCTGTTTGAAAGAAAATTTTACCCTTGGTCATACTCAAGCCCCACGCGCGATTCACGAGCTTGCCGTTGACGTAATACATCAGCGTATCGCCCTTGCAGATGATTTCACAGCGAGTCCATTCACCGAAGGGCGACTCAACGTCCTTCGCTCCGCGTACCCCGATCGTATCCGTCCACTTCGGGTCACGACCCGACCAATTGTGCCGACCACCGTCCTTATACTCCAGCTTCTCCCCCGCGGGCTTGAAGTATTTCTGCTTGCCGTCGATGAATCCCTCGCTGGTCAGCAACAAGGTAACGGGCTTACCCTCGTCGTCTTTCTTGGTGGCATTGACCACCAAGATATCTCCCGTGCCGCCTTCAATGATCTGAAATTCATAAGAAGTCATCCACGGTCCTGGTTCGTTCGGCCCGACGCAGTGCAGCAGCACCCCAGAATCGCGCGATTTACCAAAGCGCGTACCGTAGGTGGGACCACCCCATTTGTAATCAAACGTGAGGCGATAATTAGCATAGGCGGCCTTGGTCACGATACCGCCATAATACGCCGTGGCCCCCGCGCCACCCGAGACGCGCAGCATCCCATCCACAACGGTAAATATTCCAGGGTTCTCCTGCTTGGTCTGCGCCGTGTAAGTATACCAGCCGGTGAGGTCGCGGCCGTTGAATAGCTTTATGGTGCGCGCGGCCGGAGCCGCGCTGACCGCCGCGATGAAGCTGAGCCCCAAGATCAAACTGATGATAGATTTCATAGGTAGGAGTAAAAAAAGCGGAGCGCCGTAAGACCCATCCTGTTTCTCCCCGAACTCAAACGAGACACTGCGTGACAGGGATGGGGTGGATCTGCGCCGAAGTGAATCTCGGCGTACTCTCTTCACGTTGTCGAATCGAATTATTATCCGTAAATTATTTACCATGGGCGGCGGTTCTCGCCCGACCGCGTCGCCCTGAGCGAGTCGATCCGCGTACGAACGCCGATCTGCCAATGAGTTCGCCCCAACTCAGGCGGGACCAGAGCGCACCCGCCAGAGGAGACTCCCGGCAGACTAATGCGACTCCGTAAAACTCGTCAGCGAATGCCACTCAAGCACCTCCTGCAACAACGCCCGTTCCGTATGGAGGACGATTCGCTCGAGGCTGTTCCATGTCTGGGAAAAGGTCAGTTGCTGCCGGCTGTCGTGCAGGATCACTTGCATCTCCCGATAACGCGCTACTCGCCGTTGCAGGTCGTTGATCGAGATCAGTGAAATCAGCGATGCCGCGATGACCGGCAATGCGATCGGCAAGAAATGAAACCCGAGCGACACCAGAGCCTTCGGCACCGCGAAGTGGAGCGTTTCATGCAGCCCATAAAACAGGGTGAAAGCGACCGCCAGCAGCGTCGCAATCCAAAAACCCAGCTTGAGCCGGCCCAACAAGGGCAGCGCCCGTGCCTCTTGCTTGCGGTAGTAAGCCCGCTGGTCGTCAACGCGCTTCTCTAAATAAATCCGGCGGAAATCTTCCATGGCGACAGGCTGGGCGCTGGCCGAGCGGCTATGCAGGATCGAGAGCGAACGGGTCAGCGCACGGACACCCGCGAGATCCAAATCCGCGAAAAGCGGGGAGGCCTTGGGTAACCCCCAAGTCGATAAAGCCGAGCGGCAAAATTCCGCCGCCAACCGACAACGCACCCAGCTATGCTGCGAGTGGTGGTGGCGCCGGAGCACAATCGCCACGCCCAGCGCGCCGACCAGACAGAGGAGCTTTAACCACGGTACCAGCAGGAAATGCCACTCGAAAGCGAGGGACGCGGCCGCCACCAACGTGGCGAGCACGTGCAGCGCCACCGTCAAGACCACCAAGCGCCGGACGTGAGGGGCGCCATGACTAGCGGCAAAATCACACTTCTGCTGAAAATTAAAAATAAAGCTCGGGGCCTTGAATGGATTATCTCCCCAGCCGCTGGAGGCTGCCGGCAAGCGGTTGAGATTCGCCAGAATGCGATCCGCGCGTCCAAAGCGCTCCCAGTGTTCACGACGGACTTCGCCGGTCGTCGAATCGATGAGGATGATCGGCTTGCCCAGGGCTCGAGCGTAGGCGACGACATCGGCGGTCCCGCCCTTACCCTTGGCCGGCAGGCCATCCCAGACCGCCATCAGTACATCCGCGCCGTTCACCGTCTCCATGCCACAATCAAGGTAAGCATCATCGCGGCTGCCATTCTCCGTGATCACTCGGACGAGCTCCGCATCGACCAAAAATCGCTCGACCGCCACCCAATCTTCCGCCGTGAAATCTCGCGCAAATTCCGCCTTGGGCAGCGGTAAAATGGCATGCCACGAGAGCCCGAGACGGCGCGCCTCCTCCACGAAAATCTGATCGCTACCCGCGGCGACCGAGGCCAGCGCCAACCACTCGCCCACCCGCTCGGCGCGCAGCGCGGCCAAGGTCTCACCAATCACTCGTTGCACCGCCGCCGGATTCGCGACCACGCGGTGCCCTGAAAAACCAATCACGTGAAAAACGGGTAACGAGGATTCGCTCATTGGGCAGAAAACCATCGCAAGCGGCACGCCGGTGCGGGTCAACGGCGAAGCACGCGGCCCGGCCAAAACCATCCGCCCGCCTCAGTGCGGTCCGCTCAAGGCCAACCGACACCACCCCAGAGGCCACCCAGCCGGCTCAGGGCCGCGCACTGGGGCCACCGCGGGGCGACTCCATCGACCGCACCAAAATTTCCCCCGCCTTGGACGCGTCAAACGACCGATCCCATTTCGCGACCACCAGCGTCGCGACGGCGTTGCCGATGAAATTAGTAATCGCCCGCGCCTCCGACATGAAACGGTCCACCCCGAGAATCAGCACCATCCCGCGCACGTCGATCTTGCCCGTCGCCGCCAAGGTCGCCGCCAGCACAATGAAACCACTGCCGGTCACACCCGCAGCTCCCTTTGACGTCACCAGTAACACTCCGAGTAACCCAATCTGCTCGGAAAGGCTTAAGCTGACATCCGTCGCCTGCGCCACAAAGAGCGCCGCCATCGTCAAGTAGATGCACGTGCCGTCCAAGTTAAATGAATACCCCGCCGGCACCACAATACCCACGACAGGCCGCGCGCACCCGATTTTTTCCATTTTCTCCATCAACCCCGGCAGCGCCGACTCCGACGATGATGTCCCCAACACCAGCAAGAGTTCCTCGCGAAGGTAACGGATGATTTTCCAAAGACCAAATCCCGCCACCCGGGCAATCCCACCCAAAACGACGATGATAAAAATTGCACAGGTAACGTAAACGCAGGCGAGGAGGAGTCCGAGCTGGGCGAGCTTGCCTACCCCGTATTCGCCAATCGTAAACGCCATCGCCCCGGCCGCGGCGAGCGGCGCGGCCTTGGTGACGATACTCACTATGCCAAAAAAAACTCGCGCGATCTCGTGCAGCAAGTTGAGAACCGGCCGCCCGTGGTCCCCGAGCTTGCCCAAGGCGAGCCCGAATAAAATAGCAAGCAGCAGAACTTGGAGGATCTCCCCCTCGGCAAAGGCGCTGACAAAGGTCTTCGGGATAATGTGCATCACGAACTCCAGCGTCCCCATCTGCTTCGCCGCTCCCGTGTATTTGGCGAGGCCACCCGCCTCGAGTTTCGTCGGATCAGCGTGAAAACCCGCTCCAGGCGTCAGCGTATTCGCCACCACCAGCCCGATCACCAAGGCGAGCGTGGTGACAATTTCAAAATAGAAAAGCGCTTTGGCCCCCACCCGACCAATCTTCTTCAAATCCCCCATCCCGGCCAAACCCACGACCACCGTTGTAAAAATGATGGGCGCAATGAGCATCTTGACGAGACCCACAAACCCATCACCCAGCGGGCGGAGCAAGACACCCCACTCCGGTTTTACGTAGCCCAGCAGACCGCCGATCGCAATGCCGACGAGCACTTGTAAGTATAACGTGTTGCGCTGAGAGGCCGCCGGCGCGGGCTTCAGCGGGGGCGTACCGGCAGGCGCAGTAGGGGCGGAGGACATCGATGGAAACCATGGGCCGCCGCGGTCACGGCGTCAAAGGAACTTCAGGCAAATCCTCGAACTTTTGTCACCGAGGCCGCGTGCTTGGCCAACCGTGAGTTTAACCAGACGCAAGCGGGACCGCCCGCTTCTTCCACGATGCACGCCGCGCTCGGCACCGAAGGCGACGGTTCATCCAGACGCAAGCGGGACCGCCCGCTTCTTCCCCACGCCCCGTCATCCGCCCTCTAGCGAAGGGGGCAGGCGGGGCACCTTTCCGCTCAGTCTCGATCAAGCCCAGCGGTCGGCTCGTCGTCTCGATGCGGATTCGGACCCGGAGTCGCCTGCACGATAATCGGCGGAACGGAACGAGCCAACGGGGTCGTCTCGATGCGGATTCGGACCCGGAGTCGCCTGCACGGCTCCAGCCACTGGCAGCCTCCTCAGAGCCGCCCCACCCGTCGGTTTCCCGGTATCTTACCTTGGACGCACCCGACCGGCCCACCCTGCGCACCGGCGGCGCGCGCACGATCGTCGCCTCGTTTTAGAATATCGACGAGGCCGGGCCACCCTTGACGCCGCGCGCATCTTCCGAGCGATCGGCCGAAACCCTCGACCCCTTCCGCGCCCGCCGGGTCATCACCGGGTCCGATGAGCGCACGTGGCCCGCGCGCAAATCTCGGTTCAGATTTCCGAAGCCGAGCCCCTCAAAGACGTTGCGCCCGCCGCCCAACCCCGCTTGCCTCCCGGTCCCTCCTGACTGCCTCGCACTCCCTCGCACTCCCTCGCACTCCCTCGCACTCGCCTCGCACGCACTTCGACGCGCGCTTCGCACTCGCCTCGCACTCGCTTCGCCGCGCGCTTCGCCGCTCTCACCTTGACGCTTCCCACTTTCCCTCGCGGTTACCACCGCTCCCACTTGCCGCCCATTTCCTCCCTTTCCCACTCGCGCCGCAGACATATCGTTTGAAACCCAACGACGCGCGCCACGTCTCCACACTTCCCTCCTAGCGTTCTCCATCCGCCCTTTTCTCCCTATGCATTCCGAACAAGATCCGCTCGACCACTTGGATTTTGCCGCCGAACAACCTTGCCAAGGTATCTCGACGAATATCGAGGATTACTTTCTCACCCGCCGGCAATTACTCAGCCGCATGGGCATGGGCCTCGGCGCTCTCTCACTGGCGAACATCATCGATCCACTCCGCCTCGTCGGGGCCGACGCGCCCGGCAAAATCGGCGCCGGCCCCTTGGTGCCGCGCGCACCTCACTTTGCCGGTAAAGCCAAATCAATCATCCATATTTTTGCCCAAGGCGCGCCATCCCACATCGACACGTGGGATCCCAAACCCGCACTCACCCGCATGAGCGGCAAGGCCCTTCCCGGCGGCGATATCGGGCTGGGCTCCCCTTTTACTTTTTCCAAATACGGCCAAAGCGGCCTCGAAGTGAGCGAGGTCTTCGCTAAAACCGCCGCCCACGCCGATGATTTAGCTGTCATCCGGTCAATGTGGACCGATATTCCCGCGCACGAAGTCGCCACCGTTTTTATGAATACGGGATCGCTGCGGATCGCGAAGCCCAGCCTCGGCTCGTGGCTGATTTATGGGCTCGGTACCGAGAATCAAAATCTGCCCGGCTTTATCGCCTTGCGAGGCGGCGGCTTGCCCTTGGGCGGCGCGTCCAATTACCAATCGGCCTTTCTCCCCGGCGTTTATCAGGGCACCAGTATCAATACCCTCGCCCCGTCCGTCCCGCAGATGATTCAAAACATCCGCAACACCTACGTCTCGAAAGCAGAACAGCGGCGGCAAATGGATTTCGTTCACCAATTAAACCAGATTCACGCCCAGAATCTGCAACGCGACGCCACCCTCGAGACGCGACTCGAGAGCTACGAGATCGCCTTCCGGATGCAGGCCGAGTCGCTCGACGCATTTGATATAAATAAAGAACCCGAGGACGTCCGCACCGCCTACGGCAAAAGCGAGCAAGGCAAACAACTGCTGATTGCCCGCCGCCTCATCGAGCGGGGCGTCCGCGTCGTCCAAGTTTGGCACAATGGCTGGGACCATCACCAACAATTACAAACCCGCCTCCGGCAAAAAGCGGGCGAGATCGATCAGCCTCTGGCGGCATTGCTGCAAGACTTGAAGCAGCGCGGCCTGCTCGAATCGACTCTCGTCGTCTGGGGCGGCGAGTTCGGCCGCAAGTCCACGCGAGATCGCAACGGGTACGACGACCCCGGTCGCGATCACAACGCCAAGGCCTTCTCGGTCGTCATGGCCGGCGGCGGCGTCAAAGGTGGCACCGTCCACGGCGCCACCGATGAATTCGGCTCAGCCGCGGTCACCGACAAGGTCCACCCGCACGATCTCCATGCCACCATGCTCCACTGCATGGGCCTCGATCATACCAAACTCACTTACCGCTTTAACGGCCGCGACTTTCGGCTGACCGATGTCGCCGGCCAAGTGGTAAAACCCATTCTCGCCTAAACGATCATGCGTGCCCTTTCCCCCTGGTCGAGCACCGCGTTCCTCGCCATCTGCGCACTCGCCTCAGCCCTGCGCGCCGCCCCGCCCGCGGCCCCCACCATCACCGCCGGCGACCTCGCGTTTTTCGAGACCAAGATTCGCCCACTGCTCATCGATCGATGCTATAAATGCCACAGCAAGGAGGCCGACAAAGTCCGCGGCGGTCTCCTCCTCGATTCCCGCGAGGCCCTGATCCACGGCGGCAATACCGGCTCCGCGGTCGTGCCGGGCAAGCCCAACGAATCGCTCTTAATTAAGGCCATCCGCTATGCGGACGAAGACCTCCAGATGCCCCCCAAGGGCGAGAAACTTTCCGACCAACAAATCGCCGATCTCACCGAGTGGGTTCGCCGGGGCGCACCCGATCCCCGCACACTCGTCGCCAAGGGCAGTTCCCCAGCTTATGGCGGCGTCGGCAAAAACCACTGGGCTTTCCAACCCGTCAGGAAACCTACGTTACCCGCCGTTCAAAATTCCTCCTGGATCAAAAATCCCGTTGATCACTTCGTCCTCGCCAAGCTCGAAGCCAACGGGATGACCCCTAACTCCCCCGCCGAAAAAACCGCACTCATTCGCCGCGTTTATTTCGACTTGATCGGCCTCCCTCCCCACCCCGCGGAGGTGCAAACATTCGTCCGCGACACCTCTCCCGATGCCTACACCAAGCTCGTCGACAAACTCCTCGCCACCCCCCAATACGGCGAGCACTGGGGCCGCTACTGGCTCGATATCGCCCGCTACTCCGACAGCAAGGGCGACGCCAAGGGGCAGGACGATCTCCGCTATCCCCACGCGTGGACCTATCGCGACTGGGTGATTGACGCCTTCAACGCCGACCTGCCCTACGACAAATTCATCATCGCGCAACTCGCCGGCGATTATTACGCGCGCTACCTTGAAAAACAGCCGAAGCCGAAAAATACCTCGCTCCCGACCCGTCCACCCGCCAAGGCCAAGCTGGAAGTCTCCGGCGAACCTGTGGTTGAAATGGCCAAGGTCGAAGTCGTCGCCGACCGCGATCCCGGCTTCCGTCGAATGATGGCCGCCGAGGGCTTACTCACATTGGGCAACCAGTTTAACGGCCGCAAAGACGATATTATAGGTGATCAGATCGATGTCACTACGAAGGCTTTTCCCGGGCTCACCGTCGCTTGCGCCCGTTGTCACGATCACAAATTCGACCCGATCCCCACCAAAGATTATTATTCCCTTTACGGCGTATTCGCCAACAGCCGTCAACCCGTCCAGCTCCCCACCCTGCAAGCCAATCCACCGCAGACCCCCTTCTTGCTCGACTATCTCGCGAAGTCCGCCGCGCTCGATAAACGCGAGGCCGATTTAAAAAAGGAACGCGACGAGTTTCAACAGGCCGTCCGCTCCGCCGGGGGCAAGAGCAAGGCCACGGCCAAAGCCGCCGTCGCCAAAGTTGATCCCGCAAAACGCCAGCAACTGCAGCGCGCCGACCGTGAACTGTCTCGGGACCGCAACAGCCTGGAAGCTGAACACCCCGGCGCGCCCGCCCGCGCCAACTCGCTCATCGATGCGCCGCGCTCCGTCGACTATCCCGTACTTCTCCGAGGCGAAGTCGCCAACAAGGGCGAGATGGTGCCCCGCCGTTTCCTCGAAATCCTCTCCCCTAATCCCAAAAAACGGGTGGAGTGGCATGACGGCTCCGGCCGTTGGCAACTCGCTTTGGCCATCGCTGATCCCAAGAACCCGCTCACCGCGCGCGTCATGGTCAACCGCCTGTGGCAAAAACACTGGGGCTCCGGCTTGGTCGCGACCCCCGACGATCTGGGCAACATGTCCGCGCCGCCCACCCATCCAGAACTCCTCGACTGGCTCGCCGCGACTTTCGTCGAGAATAAGTGGTCCATCAAATCCCTCCACCGGCTCATTTTATTGAGCGCCGCCTATCAGCAGAGCGGGGCCAACCAACCCGCTTTTGCCGAAAAAGATCCTAACAACCAACTCCTCTGGCGCTTCAATTTGCGGCGGCTGGCTTTCGAGGAGTTGCACGACTCACTCCTCGCGGTCTCCGGCGAACTCAACCTCAAGTACGGCGGTCGCCCCGTGGATATTGGCACGACCCAATTTGCCAAACGCCGCGCGGTCTACACTTTAATTGATCGTGGTAATCCGCCTGAATTACTCACCCAGTTTGATTTTCCCAGCCCCGACGTCGCCTCTGGCCGCCGCTACGAAACCCTCGTTCCCCAGCAGGCTCTGTTCCTGATGAATAGCCCGATGGTCATCGAGACCGCCCGTAAATTGGTCGATCGGCCCACTTTCGCGGAGCTCAAATCTGACGAGGAACGCGTCACCTTGCTTTATCTCGCCATCTACCAGCGCTGGCCCACTAAACCAGAAGTAGCCCTCGGCCTCCGCTACGTCACCGAGAACCCCACCGGTACCGCCCTCGCCCTTTCCTCCGATAGCGCCCGCGCCAAAATCACCGCCCGCGACGCACTACCCCCTCCCAAAAAAGAACAGAACGCGAAGAAAAAGGGACGCTATTCCGTCGACGTGGGCGGTGTCTATGACGCCAAGCCACTTGATGCCTGGACCAAACTAGCCCACGCCCTCTTTCAGGCCAACGAGGCCATCTTTTATAACTGAAGGATCCGCCGCAACCACGCTGCGGCGCGGCGCGACGAACCGCTGCGCGCGAGCGGTCACCATCACCCGCGCCCAGGTCACTTCGCCAGCCGTCGGCGTTCACGAGAATCAGCGCATTCCGAAGCCGGTAAATTCCTGAAAATCTCGCGCTGCGCATCGCTGCCCCACCTCAGGGCACTTCCCGCGATTCACCACCCACCCGCTCCATCGGGCTCGGCACCCACAAGCTTGCCGAGCAAGCGGCTGCCGCCACGCTGGCGGGGTGTCTCTTACGGAAAAATTACAACTCACCGTCGACGACCTCGCGATCCTCGAGGATCCCCAGGAAAGGCTCGGCGCCATCCTGGACCGCGCCAAACGCATTCCGCCCTTACCTACGAGCGAACGCCTGGAGGAAACCCGCGTGCGCGGCTGCGTTTCCGTCGTCTGGCTCGTCGGAGAAATTCGCGACGGACGCTGCCACTTCCGGGCTGATGCCGAATCTCCGCTCGTGCGCGGGCTCATGATATTTCTTTGCGAATTCTTCAGCGGGGCGCCGTCCGCCGAAATCGCCGCCACCACCCTCGATCCGCTCGCCGCCCTCGATCTCACCCGCAACCTCTCCCCCACCCGCCGCCACGGTCTCGCCAGCGCCCTCGCCACAATTCGCGCCTTCGCCACCACGCACTCCTCCTAACTCTCCCATCCCCGCACCCACTCATCCCTCCCCGAAAAAACCGGCCCGACCCACTTCGTTTTCGTGACTCCCTACCACGACGCTCATCTTCATTTTCATTTTGCCGAACTGCATCCTCACCATGCGGTCATCGCGGCTGATCTCGAGCGCATTGGCCTCCAACACGGCGTGGTCAACGGAACCCATGAAGAAGAATGGCCCCTCATCGCCGAACTCGCGCAGAAATACCCGTGGCTCTTGCCGAGCTATGGCGTCCACCCTTGGGATTGCGGACAACGTTCCCCCCTCTGGCAACAACGCCTCCGCCACGCCATCGCCACCGATCCACGCGCCGGCATCGGCGAAATCGGCCTCGATCGCTGGATCATCGATGGTATCCGCCCCGACGATCCGCGCATCGCCGGTCTCCGGGTCGCCCCGCTCTCCGAGCAAATCGAGGTCTTCGCCTGGCAGATCGCCCTTGCCGCCGAATTCAATCGCGTCGCTTCTATTCACGCGACCCAAGCCTACGGCGCTGCCCTTGAGGCGTTGCGCACCGCCCCCCGTCTACCCGCCCGCGGATTCCTTATGCACGGCTACGCCGGACCCGTTGAACTCATTCCGGCCTTCGCGGACCTCGGCGCTTACTTCTCGTTCAACCTCGAACTCCTCACCCCGCGTCGAAGCGCCCGTGCCACGTTGTTTACCCAGATTCCGACCAACCGCCTGCTCGTCGAAACCGACGCCCCCGTCAAGGCACCCGCCCCGGCCCTCAACCGCTTTCCGCTCGGTCAAGCCTCCGACGGGACCACCCTCAATCATCCCGCCAACATCACCGTCGCCTACGACGCACTCGCCACGCTCCGCCACCTGCCTCTCGAGCAACTCGCCCACGTCGTCACTGAAAATTTTCAACGTTTGTTCGTTAACCTGCCCGCCTGAGTCCTCGCGCTAGCTTTTCGTCAGCGCGCGCACCACCTCACCCGCCGCCACCAGGCCGAAAACTCCCGTGACAAAGACCGCCGACCCAAAGCCGGTTGCGCAATCCAGCTTCAGATTACTGCCAGGCTCCGCCTGAAGCGCGCAGGTCCCATCCGCCCAAGGGAAAACCGGCGGCTCACTCGACCAGACACAGGGCACCCCCATTCGCGTGATCCCGCGCTGCGCTCCCGAGGAAAAGCCGTGCTCGCGCCGTAACTTTTTCCGCACTTGCCGCAATAATTCGTCCCCCGCTTCACCAATATCTCCCGCCTGCACCCGCGTCGCATCCCGCCGCCCCCCCGCCGCGCCGATCGTCAACACGGGTAATCCGCGCTGGCGGCAGCCGGCAATCAAGAGGGCCTTGTGCGTCATGCCATCAATGGCATCGATCACAAAATCAAACGGTGGCGCCAGCAACCGGACCGCTGACGATGCCGTAAAAAATTCCGGGATCAACGTGACGCGACAGGCCGGATTGATGAGACCCACCCGCTCTGCCAGCACGACAATCTTCGGCCGCCCAATCTGCCCATCGAGCGCCGGTAACTGCCGGTTCACGTTGGTCACGCAGACATCGTCCAAATCAATCAGCGTGATCGCCCCAACCCCGCTCCGCGCGAGTCCCTCAACCGTCCAAGAACCGACGCCTCCCACCCCTACCACCGCCACATGCGCCGCCCGCAATCGCGCGAGCGCCGCCACGCCCCAGAGGCGCCCCACCGCCCCGAATCGATCATCATAATCTTCAACCATCGGATCCGTTATCTTCAAATCGTGCATCCGCCCGCCACCCGTTGCTGCCCCCGCGCCTCGCCGGCGAGGCCAGTAAATCTGCACCGCACGGCGCCCCACTGGCGCAGCGGAGAACCCTCCGCCAACCTCGGCCTGTTTTCAGAGCGGTGCGAACCGGCGCCACGCGGAGAACTTTTGTAAAATTTCATAGACCGGCGAGGCTAGTAAACCGATCCACCCGCGCAAGTCCCACCAACGAGGGGATTCCGCCAACCAACGTCATCGATCGACCCGCGCCCTCACCGCATCGCATCGCGTGCTCCCACTGGCCTTGCCATCACGATCGGCCTCTCACGATCTTGGACGCGCTCACTTAATACCCAATAATTTCTTCACCATGCCTTCGAGCTGATTTTGCGGGAGATCAGGTTGCAACCTGCCGACGGGGCTCCCCTGAATCGTCGTCTGCAAGATCCCTTTTTGATCGAAAACAAAAAGGCGCGGCACGCTGTACACGTTAAGTTTGGGGCTGAAATCGTTCTTCGCCTGCTTGCCATCAAAATAAACCGGAAAGGGGATGCGCGCGTCTTTCACCGCCTTCACTAACTTCTCGCGGTCTTCTTCCTTGTCGTAAGAAACCGTCACCACCTCAAACCCTTTCTTCCGATAATCCGATTGGATCTGCTTCAGCGACTCAAAGCGGTCAACCGAGCCCTTGTTCGTACTGCTCCAGAAATACAACGCCACCACCTTGCCACGCAGTTGTTCAAAATCGACGGCTTTGCCGTCCAATGCCGTAAATTTCAGCGCGTAGGGAACTTTCTTAACTTCAAAGATATTGAGTTCCTCCCGCGCCATGTCTTTGACCGCTTTCTCTGGGTGATTGAGCAACTGATTCAGCTGCTTCTCCGCATTGGCCGCCGCCGGCCCGAGCGCGGTTAGGTGCACGTACGAGCGTTCGCGCTCCGCGAGAAACCGCGCGCCTCCGGGGGTCTCCGCGAGCGCGTCAATCTTCTCACGCAATACTCCCATATTTTCCCGACTGGAAAGCTCGCGCGCCTCAAAATCGGCGATGGCCGCATCCACCGCCGCGAGCGCCGTCTTGGCATTGTCCGTGACGCCGTCCTTGTACTTGGCATTCGTTACATCGAGCTTGAGAAACGAAAGGTACGAGGTCCGCGCCGCCGCTTGTTTCGGGTCGATCACCGTGGCATAAAACGCGAGATTAGTCACGACTCCGGCCGCTTGGCCGTGGGTCGGATACTGCGTTAGAAAGCCCACGCCCGCCGCGATCACTTTCTGAAAACGCGCCTGATCCTGCACGCCGGGTAAACCGCGCACCTTGTTAAACTCATCGAACGCGAGGTCCGCCGGAGATTTCGCGGGCGCCGCTTTGGGGTCACCCACTTTCGGGGCCTGCGCGTGGGCGCGCGAAGCACCACCGAGCACGAGCACAGAAAGTAAAAATGATGGGAGCAGAATTCGTTTCATGGCACAGTGGATTAAACGATCACGGGGAGGCGGTGCGAAGAAGAACGATCCGCTCTGCCTCACGCAAGTTTATCCACGGCGAATGTTAAAAGATGCCCCTGGCTCATCGCCGCCTTCCCCCCAAAAAACTGCCACGCCACACTTGCCGTTCAACAAAACCCGATGAGTCTCTCGACGTTCTGAAAACCCACCTGACGAACCTTCCTCGCCAGCTTCCAGCGACGACGTGCCCCGGCGAGAGCGTCGCATCCGGGAGGATTGGCCACCCACTTAACCACCCGATGAAATTTTTATTTGGTTCGCTCCACCCGCTCGCGGTCGCGTTGACCGTGCTGACGCTGACCACGTTCGCCGCACTCGGCCAGGTGCCCCCCGACACCGGCACCGTCCAAGGCCGCGTTTTCAACCCCGCCGCCAATCACTACGTCGCGAATGCGGAGGTCAGGCTAGAAAGCACCAACCAAGTCACTTACACCGAAAACGACGGCACCTTTCAATTCAACCAAGTCGCCAGTGGACCCGTGACCATCGCGGTCAGCTACACGGGGTACGTCTCGGTCAGGGACGTGTTTTTGGTGGGTCCGGGGCAGATCGCCGTGCGCGAGATCACGCTAACCAGCACGGCGAGCCCGCCGCCCACGAGAAAAGACGGCATCATCCAACTGCAGGCATTCACCGTTTCCTCTGAGCGCGAGGGCAACGCCAAAGCCATCCAGGAACAGCGGCGCAACTTGGAGATTTCAACTTCCGTTTCCTCCGATATTTTCGGAGATGTGACCGACGGAAACGTTGGCGAATTCTTGAAATACCTTCCGGGCGTCGATCTCGATTACGTTGAGTCCGAGGCGCGCGGACCGAAACTGGGCGGTATGGAAGGTCAGTATGTGGGCGTGTCCTTCGACGGGATTCGCACCGCCAGCGCCGACGCCAATCGGGGCGGAGGCGACGCCTCGCGTGCCACCAGTTTCGAGGGATTTTCCATTACGTCGATCGAATCGATTGAGATCACCCGCACGCGCAGCGCGGACTCCGATGGCGACACCCCCGCCGGCACGATTAACATGAAGACTCGCCGGGCGTTTGAACGCAAAGGACGTCGCCTCAACTTCAATTTCAGCATGAACCTGAATGCCGAGGAATTTCACGTCAAGAAGACCTGGGGCCCGGGTGAAAAAGAGGAGTACAAGGCCAAGCCCAATCTCTCTCTCGAATATTCGGAGTCTTTTCTCAACCAACGCCTCGGCATTTTACTGAGTGCCAGCCGGGCCAGCTCCTACACCGAGCAATACTCATTTGGCAACACCTACAACCGCAACCCAACCGCGGCGGATCCCCGCCCCCTCGTGATCCGGCAAATCGATTTTAAGGATGGCCCCAAGTTCATCACCAAGGACGCGTTGATGCTCACCGGTGATTTCAAAGTTACGCCCCGCCTCATCCTCTCGCTTAACGCGATCTATACTTACACCGAGGGTGCTTTCTGGAATCGCACCTTTGCTTTCGTCGCGGCCAACGACAATGCCAACGTGAACAATGGCCGCTCCCGCGTCGGCGGCGATGGCCTGTTGACCGTCAGTACCCAACGCACCTCGGCCAACACGGTCCCAACCGTTAATAACGGCGGCGGCACCTCGACCAAGCTCACTTACACGCGAACTTTTGCTCCAAAATTTGAATACAAACTTAACGGTTGGGTCTTCGACGGCGCCGCCTCGTTTTCCCGTTCCGTCAACAACTACGAGGCGTTGGAGCGTGGCTTCGCCGAGTCGGAGACCCTGGCTTTGGCGAGTGACTGGAGAGCGACTCGGCCAAACCGCGAGTCTTGGGAATGGACGATTCACCAGACCTCGGGCCCGGATTGGTATAACCTCAAGAACTGGACCGGCGGCACGCGGGTGGAGAACTCTGGCCGCGAGTGGGCGACCGAAATCTGGAACGGCCAGCTCAACGCGCAATGGACGCTCCCTTTTCTCCGGAACTTTCCCACCAAACTTAAATTTGGCGGCAAATGGACGGAGGAAAGCCGAGATAACCATAACTTGGATACATGGAATCTCTGGCGTTACATTGGACCGGGAGGCGACGTGATGACCGGTCGCAACGCGACCACCGGCGTGCCGACGATCACGACAAGCGGCAACTGGGCGAACCTCGGTTTCGTCGCCCCGCACCTTTTTGATACCGGGACCACAAACGGCCTCACCCTCTTCAATATTGCTGGTATTCAAGGCATGCCGCCCCGCGCCGATCGCGCGCGGATGGGCGCTCTCTTCGTCAACAGCCCCGATCTCTTTGTCCGCACCGCCACCCCTGATAATTATTATAACGCCTTCATCGTTCCCAAGCGCGATTACCGGCAAACGATCACGGCGGGCTACACCCAAGCCGACGTCCGGATTTCCTCCAAGATACAGATCCGCGCCGGCCTGCGCTGGGAGCGAACCCAGAACGCCGTCACCGAGTGGGATCCGCGCTTCCGGGATGAGGTCGTCCGCGCGGGTTTCCCCGTGAGCAGTACCGGCCTCGCCACCACTTTTTCAGGCCTGCACTATCAGTATCAAAGCCAGCCGCGGGTCACTCGGATCGCCACGTACAACACTTTTTTACCCTCCATCAGCGGCAAATATACCATCACGAGCGATCTTGAATTACAGGCGGGCTTTAGCAAAGCCATCGGGCGACCGCCGATCGACAGCCTCGCTGGCTTGTGGAGCATCGTCGAAGATGCCAGCGGCGTCACTCAACGGGTCGACGCGCCAAATCCCGCGCTCCTGCCGGAAAATGTCAAAAAATACGATGTCCGGCTGGCGTATTATCTGGGCGGCCGCGGCTCCAACGCTCCAGGGCAAGTCTCCCTGGGTGTCTCCCAGTTCGATATCGAAAATCTGCGAGAAACCTACGACTACACCGCCGATGAATTCGGCGTCGATGATCCCGAGTACGCGGACTACATCTTCCGTTCGACGCGCAATAGCACCAAAAGCCGCCGCAATCGGAACCTGGAATTTTCTTACCAACAGACCCTCGGCTTCCTCCCCGAAATCCTCCGAGGCACGAGCGTGAACGTCGCCTACACCCGCTCCTACGCCAGCGCGCGGCGTAATGGACTTGTGCCTCATCGCCTGACTTCGCGCCTCGGCTACGCCTACCGCCGCTTCAACGGCTCCGTGGGGATGGTCTGGACGGATATGCGCCCCGACGGAAATTACGGCCGCTACCGCCCCGAACAGACGCAGTTCGATTTAGCGCTCACTTGGAAGCTCACCAAGAGCTACTCCCTCTACGTGCAGGCCCGCAATTTCACCAACCAACCTGTCAAGTGGATGGAGTCACCGGCCGGCGTCGTCGAGGGGCAGCAGGCGGCGTTGCGCCAATTTCAAGAATATGGGGCAAACTGGGTCTTCGGCTGCCGAGGTACGTTTTAAATAAAACCCGAGTTCACCTGGCGAGGCGCGCCG
>Ga0114966_10001383_pt1 | contig 22531 bp, 24 predicted proteins | sample M_130207_XF_Meta_FD_87029 | JGI IMG/M metagenome (GOLD analysis project Ga0114966, IMG submission 87029) | Freshwater microbial communities from Lake Montjoie, Canada to study carbon cycling - M_130207_XF_MetaG | ecosystem: Environmental > Aquatic > Freshwater > Lake | place: Lake Montjoie... | reverse complement strand
TAATGATTCTAATGATCCTAATGATCCTAATGATCCTAATGATCCTAATGATCCTAATGATCCTAATGATCCTAATGTTTCTAATGATCCTAATGATCCTAATGATCCTAATGATCCTAATGATCCTAATGATCCTAATGATCCTAATGTTCCTAATGTTCCTAATGTTAAATCAGATTTAACATCAAAAGATTTGTTAAAACCCATATCGTCGTCAATTGATACCATTTTATGATTAAAAAATATAAATATTATGCTTAAAATTATATCTTAATTCGTATATAAAAAATCAATTTTTATATATAATCCCATATAAATAAAACAATACAAACATACAGTGCAAATGTTGTTATACTAAAATATTTGGTATACGTAACTTGCTCTGCGCAATTTGATTTTTTAACAAGTAGTTTAGTCCATGCTATACTTGGAGATTCACCATTCCCATACAAATATTCTTGACAACCGAATTGTAATCCTGCCAATATTAATAATATTATAAGAATACTTATCAGGATAGTTTTTGTTTTTAATGATTTTGATTGTAATTTAAAATATAAGACATAAAACATTAAACCAAATTTAGTAAAATCTGCAACATGATCGTATGCATCCCCGAATTTTGTTATTTGATTATATTTTCTTGCATATTTACCATCTGCACAATCATAATAATATGCTATAAAAAATAATATAGCCCCTATCATAAAGCGTTCATAATATACAGCATACACACCACTTAAACCAAATAATAAACTTATCGTAGTTAATGTATTTGGAGAGAAACCCATTTTATTATATATAGGTAGAGTTGGGTCAATTAAATTATATAATTGACCATCTACTGGAGAATCTAAATTTGATGGAAGTTTATTTACCATATACTATAATATATAATTATATAAATATATTATATAATTATTAGGATTGAAAATTCGGATTGAAAATTCGGATTGAAAATTCGGATTGAAAAATTTTCATCTTATTTAGATTCGCTAGTAGATATAAATTATTGTTTTATTTTTTCAATTTCAATAATTTCTTCATTTATATTTTTGTAAGATAGTTCTATAAAAATATAATTTGTATATATTATCATATAATAAGATACAATAATTATACTAAAAAATAATATTATATAATTCTTTATATTTATATTATGATTATTTGTAAAATAATTAGTTAGTTCAAACAATACACATATAATTAAGGCACCTATTATTGATATTTTCATATAATCACGTTTTGTAATAGGACATACAGTTTCTTTAATATTTTTTATCATATCTTTATCAGATATTTCTGTATTTGATATTTCTTTATTTGATATTTCTGTATTTGATATTTCTTTATTTGATATTTCTTTATTTGATATTTGTTGATTATTATTATGAGGTGGGTTAAAACCATATATTGTATTTTTTATTATAAAAATATTCAGTATAATAATTAATATTACTCCTATGATTATATGTTTATTTACCATATATTATATATAATATTATTATTATAAAAATAATTAAATTTATTTTATTTTATGTGTAAATCTTTTATTTTTTTTTGCAAAATATCATAATTATATTTTATACAATGAAAACCAAACCAAGCCTGACAACAATAAATAACTATAAATATTAATAAAAATAAAATTATATATTGTCCTGGTAAAATATTATTATTATTTAATTTATTATATATTATAAAAATTATTAGTATTATTATTGCAGAATAGATTGAACCTCTCCAATAAATTATATTATAGTATGTATTCATAATTAAATTTATGTTTTCTGTATGTTTATCTATTCTAGATTCGTCAGTTTGTCCATCTACAATTGTTTTTGTCATAATATTTTTTTGTTTATTTGTAATTATATGATAATCTATTATTGATTGTGTAATTGCATGAACAATTACACACTCAATAATAACAATAATAACAATAACACTATTTTTATTTATCATATATAATATATATAATAAAATATATTATAATCTTATATAATCTTATATTATAATGGTTCCAAGTTATAAATATACTGATAAATATACTTTAAGAAATATCTTAATAATTTTAAGTATTTTAATACTTGCATATATTTATTGTCTAATATATGCACCATCTATTGAAAATAGTTTACCTGGTACAATTCCTGCTAAATTTGCTAAAATGCATACATCGTGTTCAATGACTTGTAAAACAAAACAATGTAAAAAACATATTAAAATTACAAGAGGTGATAAATATTTTATCTCACTGCCAGAGCATGAACAAATCCATATTAAAAGTTGTGTTGTTACTTTTTGGAGTTTATCTCATTTAGCAATGTATTTTATTTTAACATATTTAGTTCCATCATTTTATATTGAATTATTCTTTATAGGTTTAGTATTTGAAATATATGAATATTATAAATTTAAATGTCATGATATTAATGATATATTTTTTAATACAACAGGTATTTTATTAGGTAAATATTTCAGTCCATACTAAGAATTAAGAATTAAGAATTAAAATTAATATTTTTTTAACAAGTCAAATACTTTTTCAAGAACGTTAAGAGGATTAATTGTTAATCTTATGGCTCCCTTTATATCACAATCTTTATTTCTTACAGCAATGCTATGTGAATCAAAATATTGTTTTAAATTATGAGGCTCTTTGCAGATTATTGTAAAATACATTCCATCATTCATTATGTAATGAATGATTTTATCATTTGTTTTAATAATTTCTTCTAAATTAGTTATTATGTATTTTTTTAATTCAAGATATGTTTCTTTGTTTTTATTGTAAAAATCTATATGAGATAACGTTTTTACTGCGGCATTTACAGATATTTTTGTTATATCTTTATAATTGTAATAAGGTTTAAATAAATTAATAAATGTAGGGTTTGTTATTAGATAACCCAATCTTAATGATGCTAAACTAAAAAATTTTGAAAATGTTCTTACAACTATTATATTTGTAAATTGTTCTATAAGTTCTGCACAAGTTGTACTATCTGAAAATTCTATATATGCTTCGTCAATTACAAAAATTGTATCAGGATATGATATCAACATATGTTGAATATTTGCATGTGTTAATATATGTCCAATTGGCATACTAGGATTTACAAGATAACATAAATTATAACCCTGAATTAATTCTTTCAAAAGAAATTCATTTAATTCAAAATTTGATAGAGTATAATTCATATATGGTTTAGAAATTTTTTTAACCGTAAAAGTATCTAACATCGATTCAAAATGAACATATGATGGGGTTGGAATTAAAATCGATGATTCAGGCGTTGCAAAAAGTTCTAAAATTAATCGAAGAGCATTATCTGAACCATTTGTTAAAAGAACTGTATCTGCTGTTGTTGATATATTATTATATTGTTTAATTAATTCTAATATTGAATGAAATCCCTCATCAACAACTCCATATCTGTGTACATTTTGAAAGGTATGAATTTCTTCTAATACAGCTGGATGTATAGGGAAGAACCATTCACCCATATCCATCTTATAAGTATATTCAGTTGTTGATGGAATAACATATGGCGATACATTTTCTGCTTTTTTATTATATACAAACATAAATATAATTATACGTTATAATAAAATTTTTATAAAATTACATATTATATAAAAAAATTATGTTTAATAAAATAATTATATTTAGCGATTTTGATAATACAATTACAATATGTGATATTTTAGATTCAATTATTATTGAACGCTCTTCATATGAAGAATATAAACGAGTTGAGAATTTACTTTTAGAAAATTCTTTAAAATATGAACAATATTTATTTGATATGTTTGACGGAATCGAATACAAATTATCAAATATATCTAATAAATTAATAGATATTTATTTTAAAGATTTTTATATATGGATTAAACAAAATAATATTGATTTTTATATAATTAGTTCTGGTTTTAAAAAAATTGTTCAACATATGTTACCGTACGTTGATTCCGGATTAATATTTAGTAATGATATAAATATTGATAAAAATAATTTATGGACGGTCGAATTATATGATAGGAATAATAATTGTTCTATTAATAAAAATGATATTATTAAATTAAAAAATAAAAATTCATATAAAACAATATTTATAGGTGATGGTTTATCAGATTTTAAAGTTATGGGAAATGTAGATTATTTATTATGTAAAAAAGATTCATTATTACATAATAAATGTATTAATGAAAATTGTTCACATATTACGTTTACTAATTTTAGTGAAGTTATTGTACTTATACAAAATATTCAAAAGGAAATATAATTATGTAAATAATATATTTTCTGTATATTATATATATGAATTATAAAAATAATATTATTATAGTATTCATAATAATAATTATATTATTCGTATTATATTATACTTATACTTATTTTATAAATATAAAAAATAATATAAACTACTATAAAATTAAATATATTCGTAATAAACGATTAATATCCCCCTCTGTAATATCCCCCTCTGTAATATCCCCCTCTGTAATATCCCCCTCTGTAATATCCCCCTCTGTAATACCCCTTTATATATTCCAAACTTTTTATACAAAAACTTTATCAAAAGATATGCAAGAAACAGTTGATTTATTAAGAATGACTAATCCAGAGTTTACATATTCATTGTCAGATGATGATGATTGTTATAATTTTATTCTAAATAATTTTCCACCATCGGTAGCTGATGCATATCTTAGATTAATACCAGGTGCATATAAAGCTGACTTATGGCGATATTGTGTATTGTATACGTATGGAGGGATTTATTTAGATATTAAATATAAACCTGTTGATGGTTTTAAATTTATTAATTTAATTGATAGAGAACATTTTGTATCAGATATTGCATATTCATATAGATTAAAAAATTATGGAATTTATAATGCATTTATGGTATGTAAACAACATAATAAGATATTATTAGATTGTATAAATCAAATTGTACTTAATGTTAAAAATAAATATTACGGAGAATCTTGTTTAGAACCAACCGGACCATATTTATTGGGTACTATTTATAAATCTTATTATGATATTACAAAATTAGATATGCGATTACTTATAAAGATAAATTATAAATTATTGTTTACAAATCAAAAAGATGAATATATAATGTATGATAATATGATAATATTAACAGCATATGATACTTATAGAATCGAACAAAAAAAATATAAAACCCCTCATTATATTCAATTATGGAAGGACAAGCGTATATATTTATGATAAAAATTTTTTATCATAATAATATATTTTTATTCGTAATATTATATATATGAATAAGAATAATATTATAGTTTTAATTATAATTATTATAATAGTTGGAATGTTTTTATATATGAAATATAAATCCTATATAAAAAATAATATATATTACTTAAAACTTTTATATAATAATCCTAATCATCCTTCAAAAATCTCTACAACTATACCCCTTTATATATATCAAACATTTTATACTAAAAATTTATCCAAAGATATGCAAGAATCTGTTGATTTGATAAAAAATACTAATCCAGAATTTACATATATCTTGGCAGACGACGATGAGTGTTATAATTTTATTCTAAATAATTTCCCACCATCAGTAGCTGATGCATATCTTAGAATAATACCAGGTGCATATAAAGCCGACCTATGGCGATATTGTATTTTGTATACGTACGGAGGGATTTATTTAGATATTAAATATAAACCTGTTAATAATTTTAAATTTATTAATTTAGTTGATAGAGAACATTTTGTATTAGATGCTCCGTATTCATGGAATATAAATAATTATGGAATTTATAATGCATTTATGGTATGTACTTCGCATAATAAGATATTATTAGATTGTATTAATCAAATTGTGCTTAATGTTAAAAATAATTTTTATGGAGGTTCTTGTTTAGAACCAACTGGACCCTTGTTATTGGGTTCCGTATATAAATCTTATAAAGATATTACTACTATAGATATGTATTTAAATATAAGTATAAAAACAAATCCTAAAATATTACAATTTCAATTAGAAGAATCAATAATATATGATAATATAAAAATATTAATCTCATATAATACTTATAGAAGCGAACAGAAAAAAAATCCTAAAAAACCTCATTATTCTAAATTATGGAAAAAAAAACTTGTATATAAATTAAATTAAAATATACAAATTTAATATATAAATAATAATATATGTACAAAAAATATATAAAATATATTATTATTATTTTTGTATTTATAATATTTTATTATATATATCCATTTATTTTAAAATATAAATATTATAAATATTATTATACTTTAAGATATTTTAATAGACCTATAATTAATTCAAAAACACCCACACCCATCCCTAAATCTAAAATACCCCTTTTTATATATCAAACATTTTATACTAAAAATTTATCCAAAGACATGCAAGAATCTGTTGATTTGATAAAAACAACTAACCCAGAGTTTACATATTCGTTGTCAGATGACGATGAGTGTTATAATTTTATTCTAAATAATTTCCCACCATCGGTGGCTGATGCATATCTTAGAATGATACCAGGTGCATATAAAGCCGATCTATGGCGATATTGTATTTTGTATACGTATGGAGGGATTTATTTAGATATTAAATATAGACCTGTTAATAATTTTAAATTTATTAATCTAGTTGATAAAGAACATTTTGTATTAGATGCTATGCATTCATGGGGATATGATATATATAGTATTTATAATGCATTTATGGTATGTACTCGACATAATAAGATATTATTAGATTGTATTAATCAAATTGTACTTAATGTTAAAAATAATTTTTACGGCAAATCACCATTAGAACCAACAGGACCTTTATTATTAAGTTCCATCTATAAATCTTATAATGATATTACAGAAATAGATATGTATTTGGATGTACAATATTCTCACGAAGAATCTATAGTGTATAATAATACAAAAATATTAACCGCATATAATACTTATAGAAGCGAACAGAAAAAAAATCCTAAAAAACCTCACTATTCATTATTATGGAAAAATAAACTTGTATATAAATAATTGTTTATCTTTTTATCTTTATCTTTTTTATTTGATTTTTATAAATAAAAGAAAACTAAACTAAAAACTAAAAACTATTTTAGATCTTTACAATTTAAATTCTGCCATCCGCCCTAATGCAATCTTCAACATCCGAGGATGTGAAGGAAAAGCACAAGGGATCTCTCCATCCGGTCGAAACTCCTCCAACACCTTTTCAATCTCGAAGAAAGTCGGCTTTGCGCACTCTTCCTGATCCGACGGAGTCAGAACAACACTCGTGTCCATTTGCATCCGGCAAAAGAACATAAGACTTGATGACTCCCGTGGATAACCATACGGTCCGCATTTCGTGTACCGGTCATCCCGTCCCTCTACAGAATCGACCCCGACGCAATATACCTCCATTGGAGGAAGCTCAGTCAGACCGAAAGATTCCTCCACAAGGGTCCGAACTGCAAGACTCGTTTGATGTCCTTCCAACAGAAATGGTCCTGTCGACTCGACTTGGTCCGATAGCTTCCGGGCTTGTGCCAACTCCTCTGGATTGACATGCTCTCCCTGAAAGCAGTGTCCGTGCTTACCGACCTTCAACAACTCAAGCTGAGAGCCGTCCTCAAAATGAATTGTAACTGTCGGGGATCGATTTTTACGTCCGAGCAAAATTTGACCCCCGACCTTGACAATCGCATCGGACGCCCGTTGGGGAAGAGAAGACGAATGGGCATAGAGCTTCTTTTCAAAAGAAACGTCCAGCAGAGTCTTCAAAAAGACGTCCAGCAGTTTCGAAGAATTTGAAACTGTTCGGTCGACTACCAAAGAGTTGAGAAACTCAACCACATCCTTTGCCAAGAGCGAGGATGCATCATTGAATGCTTTCGGCAGAAGATACCCGAAAGTATCCGCAAATCCAAAATCACTCTCCCGAATAACTTCGCACACCGTGCGAAAATCAGCCGAAGAGATCTGCACCAAATGATCTCCAGGTTGCGGGAAAATCCCAGCAAGATCCACAACATCTTGCGTCGGATACACGCTGAAATATTGTTCTCCTGACTTGAACTCAAAGTAAGACAAATACGACATTCTCAAAAAATTCAAAAAATCAAAAAAAACAAAAAAACTGACGTTGAATCAGAGCGTTAAGGCGTTAAGGCGTTAGAGCGTTAGGGCGTTAAGTTGCTGCAATACACTTTGTTGAACTGTATTGCGGCGATGATTATCTACATTTATATATGAGAATTGTAGAGGGATGAGTATTTCAATTTTTTATATAAATCTATATTTTATTCAGATAAGAATATCCTATAGTATTACCTATACCTAGCCCTATACCTAACCCGATTAGTGCCTGACCATGGGTATGCGCTGCCTGAATGAATACTCTCTGGGCGTAAACAATCCCTATAAACAGTGTAAATATACTTACATTTAGAAAAGTATAATTATTTTTTAATAAGGTCAACCCGATACCACCTGCCGTTAACATATGACCAGATGGCATACCAAATGTAGATTCATCGGAATTAGGTGGACGGACCCCTTGAATATAATTATTTAATAAAGGATATTTCGTATAAATAAATTGACATATTCGTTTTAATATGAATGATAATATAACTAAACTTATTAATATTCCAATTAATCTAAATGATTTTGAATTGGCAGATGCTTTGTCATAGGCAATATTATAAAGAAATAAAATTATAAATATGATTATAATATAATTTCTAATTAGAATCCAAAATATACCCATTATAATATACTCTGTCATAATAATATTTATTTTTATAATTATTAGACTTAAATATAATCTTAATAATACATATATTATGACAGAGTATATTAATTTAAATAATCTTTCTGCCTTGTACAGAGTAGGTTGTGATAGGATTTATGATTTGTATCAAAATTTTTCTAAATATTATATAAAAACAACTCCCAGACTATTCCCAAAAGTATCATTTTTATCAGCATATGGTGCATTCTTTTCAGAACCAACACATATTGTTGATAATATTTATTTAGGTTCTGCATTTAATGCAACAAATCAAATTCAATTAAAAAAATTAAATATTGATCTTATCCTTAATATTACCCCTGATATATCTAATCATTATCCGACAAATTTTACTTACGTACAATGTCCGGTTCAAGATAACGGACTTGATAAAATTTCACCACATTTTGAAACGACATATGATGCGATTATTACCCATAATAATGAGTTTACTCAAAATATTTTAGTTCATTGTTTTATGGGAGCATCTCGAAGTGTTAGTATCATAGTATATTACCTAATGAAGAATAAATCCTATACATTGGATGAAGCTATTAAGGTCGTTCAGAATAAAAGACCTATTATCAACCTTAGTAAATCTTTCTATGCTGAATTAGAAGAGGCGCATAAAAAAATTTTAAGTGAGCAAACTTTATGATAATTTTATGATAACTTTATCATAACTTTATGATAACTCATATCATAACTTTATGATAACTTTATGATAACTTTTCGAGTTGATATGCTAAATATAAATGTGATAAGTTATGCAAACAATTTGCATTGACATTGACATCAGTATCGGTACATGCAATAACTTTGTATTGAGAATAATGAGCGGGAGTATTTTCATAGCGGGATCTTATGTGGACAATTTTACCAATCGTATTGATTGGATATTCTATTGAACACGTATCTGAGATAGATGCGTCGTATACTGATGTATTTGAATTAATTCGAACTATAGATCCAATTATAAGTGAATTATCCATTTTTATAAATTATATATAAATTAATATAAATCAATATTAATTTATTAAGTTTTCATTTTTTTATAAGCTAATATTATATATTTTATAATGAATTTGAATAAAAAAATACTTAAATATCAATCTAAACTGAATACAACCGTACATCCTTCACCAAAATATGATGTGTATATGAATAAATATATGTATTATGTTTCGAAGAATAATTTTAAGAATAACATGCGAGGTGCATCACCTTCTAAACAAATAATAGAAGAGAATTATGATTTTATAACAACACTAATTAATTCTACATGTGTAAATTTTATACATACAAATGAAAATTATATTAATACATATATTAATGCATATTTAACTGCGATTTATAAAATTGGAAATCTCATACAAAATACAAATATTAATTACAAATTATTACATACAGTAAATAAAACAGAATTTATTGAATATTTTTCACAGAGTCAATTTCATGATATAAATAAAAAATTTCAGACATTTATGAATTGGTTTAATGTTAATTGTACGGATGAACAAATGAAAAAAGCACCAATTACTCCAGATACACTGCTTTTGACTGATGCTCAAAAAGAGATACAAAATGCTATAAATTTACTTAAACAATATAACACATATATATATACAAATGAAAATGAACTGAATTTACCATCTATACAAAATTTACCATCTCCTCAAATATTATCTTTACAAAATACATGTTTAAAAGATATACCAAATGATATACTTCAAGTTAAGAAGTGGATTGGTACACAGAAAAAAGAAAAACAAGATTTTCAAAAAAAATCAGTAGAATCTCAAAAAAACGTTTTACAAAATACATTATATATTAAACAAAAAGAAATGGAAAATAAAAAAATATGTGAAGAATATAATATTTTAATAAATAACGAAATTAGAAAAGGAAATATAGCTTCATATTTACCAAACGTTCCTACCACACCACCAGTTGCAGCAAAATAAATTATCCACAATATGTCTTAAACATCTCATACAGATGTTTAAAACAATCATACATTGCATGGGAATCATGAGGACAATTTGTTTGGTAAATATGTAAGCGGTTTGAACTTTCTAAAATATCCAAACCTAATGTCTTATACGAAATAGTATCAGTATATGGGATTACATTTAGCGATGATTCGTTATATGTACCAAAGATACCAGATTCTGGAGGTAAAACAATAAGATCTTCAGATGAAAATACCAACACAAGGTTTTCCAACATTAACATCTTTTTTTGATTCAATTCAAAATCTGGATTATATACTTCGTTATTTAAATTAGCTAACAAAGTTCGATTGTAGTACTGTTCGAGTTGTGTTGGGTCCCTCCAATATGAACTGAATGAATAGAATGATTGTGCAAAATTTCCATAAAAATCAATTGATTCTGCATACAATTCATTAAATGTTCCGCCATGAGGACTTACTAATGTAATTAAGTTTCGAACTAAATAGCCATCACATTTTTCTACGTAATATCTTCCCAAGATCCCTCCTTGAGAGATTCCAACGAAATTAAATCCATTTGCTAAAATTGGATTTTGATTAAGTTCTGTGCATAATATTTGTCCTTGTTTATATAAGGGCATATTAATAGAATTTAATTTACCATTTCCAATCTCTGGAACAAATACAACCACACCAAATTCTAACTCTAAGTACGTTTGTAATTCAAACATCGTTTGCTGATTTGATAGGATTCCATGCATTAAGACAACTGGTACTTTACCATAAGAAGTTGTTGTAAGACTCGTAGTTGGAGTAGGAGGAGGGGTCGTAGTCGGAGACATAGTTGGAGTCATAGTAGGAGTTGTTGTCGGACTTGTTGATAATAACTTTACAATATTTGATACTAGACTTAATATTTCAGCTGATGGTTGAGTAAGTTCAGTAAAATTTACTTTGTTGTGGATTAAATCAGTTTGCGAATATACAACTAAAATAGAAATCAGAATTGGGAGCATAAACATTTTACAAATAGAAATCATTCTTATAAGAATTTAATAAGAATTTAATACGGACTTAATAAAGAGTGTTAGTTAATAATAACTTAATAAGAGTTAATAAATAAAATATTAATAAATCAATTTTTTTTTAACTAACACTCTTGCTCAAATTAATATTTTATCATCCGATGATAAATCTTCTCTACAAAAGCATGTTTTTGATTTTAATGCACAACTAATACACATACGATGTTTACATTTGACAAATATAACTTTAGCTTTATAACTTTGACAAATCGTACATCTCTCTGCAACGTTCATCGTTAACTCTTGTGTTCCCAACACATAGTGAGATATTTCTTTAAACTTATTTGATATTAATAAACGTTTATAATTATACCCGTAAAAATGTTCATCTGTATCTAATTTAATATATTTTTTAGATTTTGCCGATTGATTAAGATAATAGAATGATGCCGGTTGGAAATCTATAATCGTAGAAAACCCACCTATAATTTTCTCACACTCAACGATATATGAATCATCGCATTCAGGAAGATTCAGTACGATTTGCACTGATGATGGGGACATAATTAAAGCTAATATTAATAAATTATATGAAGGGTTATGTAAAGGAGTACGTAATATTATACTGATTTCTTCCGATGACAAATCTTCTAAAAATATTCCCAAGCTTTGTGAATCCATACACGTTGCATATTGATATATATTCATTCGTACATTGCGAGAGTACATATTTTGTTCTGAAGGATCAATTACATAAGAGATGATATCTGTTACAGTTCTGACAGAGTTTAAGATTAGTTTGAATTTTGTTAAATTCTTACAAAATATTTTTATAAGCTCTGGAGCATGAGTTAATGCATATGTCAGAACTGAACCATAATTCTCATCGATATAAGCATTTTCCACCGTTATATTATCAAATATAAATGTTTCTAATTCAGAATTAGTTTTATCATATGATTTTATCAGAAACATTATCATTGATTCATTATGAGAATTAGAATGAGAAAGAATCAAAGCTAGATTTATTTTTTTCATCGTAATTAACTGTTTAAATAACCCAAAACGATACACACATACAAAGATACATAATAAATTATATTCAGAATCCATCGCCATTAATATTTCTTCATTCGATAATATATAGGATAATAGTTTTGAATCAGGTATGTCTGATTGAATTAATTGTTTAAACATATTTGGACGTTGTAAAAGATAAGAACGAGGGACAATCTCAAATAATTCATATCGTGCGGCATAATCATATATCGTCAACATATGATGATCTTTTATCAAAACTAATTCCGCAAGGAGAGACTTTGATTTATAATGTTCATATATTAACATAATCATCGCAGGGTTTGTAAGAAATCCAAATAATTGAGGTCTATTCTTATTCACCCGTTCAAGGTCTTGTATTGTTAATAAATCTATATACTTTTCAACGGTTTGAATTGAGGTTTGAGAAAGTGTATAAAATCCATTCAGCATGACAAAATTTGTTAAAGAATATGTTTTAATAAATTCTTCGTCCATTGATTCGAATACCAATGGGTAAATCATAATATATTCTATATAAGAACCTAATGTATTCTTGTCAAAATATTTAGAATTGAAAAGGTATAATAATTTTGCTTGGGATATATTAAGTTGAGAGATATTATCACGATTAATAAAGATAGGATATATATTCAAGATATTTGTATTTATTTTTAGTTTAAATTTTTGTACAATATCATATAGTAAATCTTCAGATATAATTGGTCGATCAATTAATGATACCAATTGTTCTACAATCAAATCGACAGACGGTGCGACAGACGATGTTTGATTTAATATTTGTAATTTATATTCAATATTATTCATAGATATAAAATCTGGACGATTATCTATGAATAATTTTATATGGTCTGTACTCAGATTTTTCTCAAAATAATATCGCACTGAATGAAGAAAATTAATCTCATCAGGTACATATATTATTACGTCTAAATAATATTCGATATTTGATACTAAAGCAAATAATGTTTGAACCTCCTCGAATGTTAAAATAGTCGAATAAATTTTATTTTTAATCAAAGAACGTTGAATATCGTATGAATTCGAATAAATCTGTATGAACTCCGTAATTTGATGAACATTATATGTTTTAGTTAAGACAAATATTTTATCTAAATATGTCGAACCTGCATGTGTTATCATTAGTTCATCATAGGTAAAAAATCCATATTGAAATATTAAAAATAATACTTGCTGAGATTGTTTTTTTAAGAACAATGTTTTTTGCGGTAATGTCATACGTTGATAATAATCTTTTATTGAAAGATTTAAGCGAGGTTCTGATAATAAATATTGTACTGTATCCAGTGATGATTTTATAAAGATTTTATCAAAAATATTATTAGTTAAGAATATATCTAAATTTAAATATGAATTAGTAATTATCTTCTCAATATCGTCTGATTCGATGATTTGAGTTAATAATTTTGTATGAGATTTATTAATTAATTTACCATATCCATTCTTAATCCATATATATTTGAATCGATAATCATTCTTAATCCATATATATTTGAATCGATAATCATTCTGTTGAGTATAATCTGTAAGAATTTGCGTTATTTGTTCATAAGAAGATGGATTAAACGTAATATGTCGAACAATTGTATCATACCATTTTTCATTAAGATGGGTATATTCTATATTCATTTTGAAAAATTCTGTATAAAATTCTGTATAAAATTCTGTGTAAAATGTCTTATTAAAATCTTCATTAAATGTCTTATTAAAATCTTCATTAAATCTCGTTAAACCAAATATATTTAAGATACGAGGAATAACTATATCAGATTGATTAGCATATTTAAATGATTCGATTAATATGGATTTAATAATTAAACTCGTATTATTTAATGCGTACGTTTGAATTAATTTTGGCTCTATTATATATTTCTCATCATAATATGAATTAATAAATTCATATAACATTACATGATTTTGACTGAATTTAACTGTTAAATCGATTAGAGGAGTTTCAATTAATAATCGATATTCATCATTAAATGAATTTGTTTTTAAGAATTTACAACATTTAATATAATAGTTATTTAAATCAATAAATTTCATAATTTTCATAATAATTTTCGAATATAACAGAGTATTTGTAAATGCAATATCTTTGGTAGATAATTTCAAATATAATTTATGGACCTCGTCTTCTGATAAGGTTTCTAATTTTAAATTAAAACTTTCATCAAGAGAAGAACCTGCGCCGGAACTCAGCATAAAATATATTGAATATATCCTATTATTATAAGGACCATCGTATAAGATTTTATTAAATATGTTAATCTGATTTAATATAAGTGGATCTAGATTTTTTTCTACTAATAAATTTTCAATATGTTCATAAATACTTAAAATAAAATTTTCGGATAAAGTTCTCTCTCCGTTATGTATTATTTTTTCAAGATAATTTTGGTCAAGTTCTAAATTAATATATATCAAATCCATAAATTTTGACAAAGATAATGTTTCTAACTCTGATATATACTCTATATATGAAGGAGAAATACAATTTTGTATAAATGGTTCAATACGGGTCGAAATATTATATTTTGTCGAAATGTCATATTTCGTCGAAATTTCATTTAGAATTGGTAATACTTTATGAAAGATAATATTTTTATCAACATGAGATGTATATATTAATTTATTTTCAATAAACTTAATTAAATTTAACGTTTGATCTTGATTTAAATCTAATATCAGGTCAAGATTACTAGATTTAAATTTATCAATAATACGATTAGAATCGAGTAGATAATATGGGTCAGAGATATTTTGTATTAGATTATTAAAATCAAATGTATATAACTCGTCAATTGGATTAGAATTAGAATTCGGATTCAAATAGAATTGAAGTGGTATTTTATTCGAATTATTTAACTGAAATAACATTCTTTTAATAAAGGGATAATTATTTGGAGAGATTAATAGATTATTTTGATAAGATTGATAAGATTTATAAGATTTATTTTTTTTATTATCTTTATCAAATTTAGTATTATTGTAAGAATCATATGCAGTTCCTAGAGATAATATTAATATATGTAAAAAATTATTATCATTGAAAAACTTAACATCAACTAATGATTCCATATCTAAAAATGGTATAAGTTCATATAATCTTTGTTTATACATTGCATATTCGAATAAATTACCTTTTAAAAGATATTCTGTATATGCTTTTTTACCTATACGATTAACAATATTTTGTGTAATTTCTAAATTTATTAATGATAATAATAATAAATTTTTTGGCTTTGTCTCATCAGTCGGAATAAAGATATTTCTCGTTAAGAGATCTTCATTTATATCAATATCTTCTAAAGATAAAATTAATGGAATATATTTAGGTTTAATTGTTAAAATAATTATTGTGTATAACAGATTTTTTAAATTAGGTATAACATCAATATTAAAAGTTATATGTCGATCTTCTAAATTTGTTAATAATGACCCTAATTTATCAGAATAATCTCTTATTTCTTGATTAGAATTATTAGAATTCAAATTATTTGCATTCATATATAATAATGATATTACATCTGCAATTACAGTAGTAATAATTGATAAGATATATTCATTAATTTCTAAATCAATATTTGTTAAAGGTATTAATTCATTTGGTTTATCCCAGCCTTTCGGATATAAATTTTGGTCTATTTGTTGATATAGATTATGGAAAATATACTTAATATTTATGCCATCCTCTAAATTAAACTCACTCCGTAAAATCTGTGGTTCATATTGAAATCCGAAAGAATATTTGGTATTCATTATTATATATGTTTATATATAATAATTATTTTATATGTAATTATAAGTATTATTTTCATTTTTTTTATATCTAATCTGTACGCGCAGCAGGTGCAGGTACAGCAGCATCAGATGAAGTTGCTTTTAATTTTTCTCCTACTTCCAATCGAATTTTTTTTTCAGCTTCTTCTAAAATTTTTTTTCTGATTTCATCTTCTATTTCTTTTTTACGTACGATTTCAGCTTCTAATTTTTGTTTTTCAGCTTCTAATTTTTGTTTATCTGCTTCTATTTTTTGTTCTAAATTAGTTTTACCTGTGTTTAATAATTCTATTAATTTTGTATATTTCGTTATAGCATTTGTATATGCATCTTTTGACGGTTCATCCTCTTTCAATAAATTTTGCTGTGATTCTATTTTTGATATGTATGCGGTAATTTTATCTATATATGACTGATATTTTTCAAGAAAAGAATCTTGTATAGCATCAACTTTTGTTTTTGTATCTTCATAATATGTTTCTAATGTTTCGGTAAATGAAACAGGAGTAGCGCCTCCATTTAAATAATATATTATTTTTTTATTGTATATATTATCATACGTATCTGAAGATTTATTATGGTTGAATAATTTGTGAAAATATTTTAGAATTTTATAATGATTCATATATTATTATATTATTATATTATAAAAAAAATATATTATTATTAATCTTTTACAGATTCATTAAATTTTTAATATCATCTTCTGTTTCAACATAAGTTCTAACTACATGTTTGGATACTTTTTTTGATACCGTTGATACCTTTGTTGTTGGTTTAAGTTCAACTTTGACTTCATTTTTGACTTCATTTTCTGATTCATCCGATTCATTTGTTTCAGAACCAGATACCGCATCGAATTGTTCATCTACACTTGATTTTAAACCAGTATCTTTTATTTTTGCAGCCATAACTTTTTTAGCTTCTTTGTTTAAAGTTTCATTAAAATCTTCATCATCTGAATTATTTTGATTTAGTTCTGTTTGATAGATATTATAATCATCCTTATCAAGTTTAACACATAATGAATTTGATGCGATTGATTGAATTTCACTTGATGTAATTTTTTGTACCACGTCAAAAAAATTATTCTCTCTCTTCAGTACAACATAATCATCTTTTCGAAACCATACTTTATTCATAAATTTTCCAGGAATTACTGCCTGAACCATCTCATCGTTTGTTAAACGTACACCAATACGATTTCCTCCAAGTATTTGAACAACTTGCCCATAATGATGATAACCATCATTTGTATCAAATTTTGTTGAAGGATTCTTATTACGAGACCCCCCCTTCTTACCCTTCTTATAACCCTTACCTCCAATTGTATTAACCATATTAAATAATATATATAATTTATATATATTGTATATTTTGTTAAATCTGTTTACGAATCAATTTTTTATAAGATTAAAAATTAAATATTAAATATTTAATATAAAAATTGAAAAATAAAACAATTACATCAACACAAACACAAACATAAATTATAAAGCATAATATAATATAAAATGTCCGGTGAAATTTTCCAACCCATTCTCTTAATCAAATGCCTTTATAATGCAAGTTCCTATATGAATCCATTAAGGGTTTCAGACACTTGCTATGAAGTCTATAAAGAAAGATATGGAGAAGATTTAGAAAATAAAGGAAATAGTTATACAACTAATCCAAATCTTATTAAAGTGGTGGAAGAAATAGGTTTAGAAAAATGTAGTTGTGGTTATTTAACAACATTCGCAATTCAACTTATTCCAGAAGCATTGAAAGATTATATTGAAGTCATATTTGATAAAGGTATAAAAATAGTTTCTATAAATTATAATTCGGCATTTGCTAATATTTTGCATAAAGAAAAATCATCCTATGAAAATTACACATATAATAATGCACAACAATTATTGGACATTTATAGACAATATTATCGAATTGCACATATTAAGAAAAATGTTGATGAAATAATGGATGAATTAACTACACAAAAATATGTGAAAGTATATGATAAAAAAATATTTGCGATAAAAGAGTAAAGTTATCATACAAGTATAACAAAAAAGGCATCAAAAATATATAAAAAATAACAAACCTTATAATTCAGCTCATAATTCAAAATCATGGACAGAAAAACAGGCAGAAGAATTTGTAAATTTGAATATGGATGAATAAATCAGATAAAAAATGAATGAAAAATTGAAAAAAATATAATTTTAATAATTTATAATATTTATTTATATACTTAAAATATTCAAAATAATTAATACATATCTTAGAATGACTGGGACTGAAAATATATTACTTACTAATAAACATATTTTATTATGTCTAGATGAGGATATGAAATATAATGAAAGTGTTGAAAATTTTAGATATATAGAACAATCTAATGTAAAAGAACTAGAACATATAAAAAAGAATTTTTGCGGAGTAGTATATACTGATATAGAAAGCTTTACTGAACATTCATATCAACCAGACACAATTATTTATATGTGTGGTGATATATATAAAATTACAGTAGAATATTATAAAAATGTTTTAAAAGAAAACAATGTAAAAATATTAGTTGTCGCTGAATTTTCATTTAATTATGAAATATATGGACGTGATGGATGCGATGGATATGATATAATTAATATGGGGGAGGTACCCTTAAATATTAATAATGTCGGAGTATATTTTAGAAAATTCTTTAGTTCAGGTAAAGATTATTTCAATTCGATTAGCACTGAACATGCATTTCAAGAATTAACGGAATCAAATAAACCATCAAATGCCTTTAGAAAAGGAATATATTTAAGTGAAGTTGAAAAGGGCGACGATGAACTAAAATTTAACTTATTAAGATGTTCCTCTAATTTAGATGGACCGACAGATAATTTTCGTACGACAGATACTGATATTATTAAATCTGTTAATGATATTAGTAAAAGTTTCTTTAGCGAAGAAACAGAGTTAAATCATGTTTTAGCACAAATATATCAAAATAAAACAGTTTCAACCGATACTAAAATGTCCGTTGAGAGAAAATCAAAAATTAAAGAACACTCTGACAAAACTAAAGATATGCCGCGAAATGGACTGATGGCATTTTGCACTTTTTACAAAGAGTATTCTGAAAATATTAAACATTCAAAAACAGATAGCTTTGATTATTGTTATAATGATACAAGTGTATTAACTAGATTACGTTTTAGATTAAAAAAAACTGTCGCTGACCGTTCTCTAATAGAGAAATTTGACATTACATTATATCCCAATTCAGTATTTATTATGTCTTTGTCTGCAAATAGATTATATACACACGAAATTATCCCATCTATATTACCAATTGATAAATTACCAACACGAATGGGATACGTTATACGATGTTCGAAGACAAAAGCAATATATAAAGATAATCAAACATATCTAGTTGAAGATGATACTTGTATTAAGTTAGAGGAAGAAACTGAAGAAAATGTTAAATCATTGAAAGAAGTATATTTTAAAGAAAATATGTCTGATGAATTAATTCATTATGATAGGGTAAATTTTAGTATGAATAAAGGCGATTATTTACAACCTATTTATTAAGCTGTAATTATAATACTTAATTTTTTATAGGTAAGGTATCACTTATACTTATTGTATAATTGATTTCTGGATACAAATATGATATATTTATATTTTCTAAATTTCTATACTTATAATATTCTTTTCTTTGCTTATCATCTGCCATAAGTAATACTTCATTACGATGATGAAAGTACGGACATTCATTCCGAAAAGAAATAAATGTTTTAGATAATCTAAATGTTATACCTAACCATTTATTCTGATTTTGATTCTGATTCTGATTCTGATTTTGATTCTGATTTTGATTCTGATTTTGATTCTGATGTGAATCTAATATAATTTTATGTAAATATTCACGATTCGTTGATATAGGAAATATAACAATTGAATTATTGTCTAAAACTATATCAACACATTCAGTTTGATCTTTTTTTTTTATTTTAAGTTTTCTCAATTCGATTGGATTATCATAACAGGAAAACAAACATATATAAGAGTTCTCATCTAAATCCAGAGCTTGATCCGAGTGAAATTTCATTTTGCAATATTTAGAATCATATATTTCTATTAAGGCATTATTAAAATATAGATTATCATATTTAGTTGTACTTTTTATAGTCTGTATAATATCATAATGAATTGGCAATAAATTTTGAACTGGATTATTATAAGTAGAAGTTGTTCGAACAATAGGTATTAAGTTATTTATAGCATTAACTAAAACTGCTCCTTTTCTACCATTAGTTATCGTTTCGAATTCTGTTGATGAAGATAATAAATCAAATATATTTGGTTGAGTTTTGATAATAAACTTTTCAAACATTTTATTAAGTGTTAAGTATTATTAATAAATAATTATATCTTTTACTTAGATTACTTTTCATTTTTTATTATTCAATCTCATCAAGTTTCAAACTAAGTCTGAAACGTAGTTCTGTAAAATCTCTCCACCATTTAGCAACCGTAATATATTTTTTATGCACAACATTAGTTTTTGAATATATTGTTATTTCTTCATCTTTATTATCTTTATTCGTATCTTCTTCTGAAGAATCATGCAGATCATGCAGAACATGTGGAGTACGCGGATCATAATAAGCAAAGAATCTGATTAAACGTTCAAGAACTGTTTTATCTGATAAAACATCAGCATATGTAAATGTTTTGCATCTATCTTCATAACGCTCACCTTTAGCAATCCTCTGATTGAAATCTTGTGAAGCTAAAACATCATCTGCACAAGTTGCATTCAAGAATATATCACATAAAGTAAAATAAACATTATCTTCTAAAGATAAATATTTTAAATCATGTTCATAAAACAATCTTCATATATCGTATTCCATTGTATGTGATAGTTGCCATTCTTCGGATATAGATAAAGTATTTATATTATATATATTTGGTGTGCAATCTTTTATATTTCAAATTTTATTTTTATATAAAAGTATTTATATAAAAATGTTAAAAAACTTTAATAAAATATAAATAAAGTTTTATTGTTTTTTAAATATTTGTTTTTATCCATTGTATTTTATTAGGTCTCATATGTATTAAGATATAATCTTTATTATATTTTAACCAAAAACCTACACACATTAAACCTAAACCTAATCCTTGTAGAAAACCTGAAATATAATCATCAGTTATTGTATATGTCATTTTAAGTTGATATAAATAATAATATGCGAATATCTTAATTACAAATTATAAATCAATTTTTGTTTTATAAATCATCATATCAAACAGACATTTGTATCAATATTATATTCATTTATTTTTAATGTTAAAATTTCTTTATTCAAAAATTTTTGTACAAGTTCAGAATATGTTATATTATGTATAGAACCAGGATTATTATATTTAAAATATAATTTAATATAATCTTGAATTGTTTTTATATTGCAACTTGTTAAATCAAATGGATGAACAATAATTTTATAATCACTGCCAAAAGTACATATACAAATTTTTTTATCTATATATTCATTTAACTTTAATAAAATTTTAGTAATATCTATTGTTGTATACCATAAAAATTCAATTAAAATAATATTTAATTGAATTGTAATATCATTATTTATATAATTTTGACGAATATCTTCAAATAATTTTCTCATATATATTTTTTCATTGTATGATGCTATAGATTCTATAGATGCTATAGAATCTATAGATGCTATAGAATCTATCGATGATAATTGAGAAGAATTCATTTGTATTAGAATATAAATTATATATATAAATTATTAAGTATTGTCTAATAATTAAATTGGTAATTAATTTGGTAATCAATTTTTTATTTAGTTTAT
>Ga0114966_10001382_pt1 | contig 22541 bp, 15 predicted proteins | sample M_130207_XF_Meta_FD_87029 | JGI IMG/M metagenome (GOLD analysis project Ga0114966, IMG submission 87029) | Freshwater microbial communities from Lake Montjoie, Canada to study carbon cycling - M_130207_XF_MetaG | ecosystem: Environmental > Aquatic > Freshwater > Lake | place: Lake Montjoie... | reverse complement strand
GCGGTCCCGTTCCGCTCCGGTTCGCTCCGCTCACCTCCGCGAAACGGGACCGCCTCCCGAAATCCCAATGTGACATTTCTAAGTGGGCCAACCCTGTGACATTTCTATCTTGGTCCGACAGCCGAACACGTAAGGCTCGTCATGCGGAGCGCTGACGGCTACTTTTTCCGGCCCTCACGAGTTGCGCAGACACCAATGCCCCTGACCCTCGCTGACAAGATTTCGATCATGCCACGCAGTAGTAAACTTGCTTTGCCGTTCTTTGCTTTGTCTGTGTTGTTGTTGGCCACCAGTCTTGGCGTGTCGTCACTGCTGAACCATTTCGCTGCAAGCCCGATCTTCCACTCGGCCCGTCTCGATGATGGACCGCACCACTCCGTGAGCGTCTCCTACGAGCCGATCCAAATCCCCGCAGCCTTTGCTGCGAGTACGTTCCTTCTCTTCTGCGGCAGCGCGGCGTTGTCGAGAGCGGTGGCCTTTGTGAAGCGAGAGCGGCAACGGCTGTTTCGTCGCGCTTTGGGGGCGGCATTACTCGCGGGGACGCTGTTCGTGGGAGTTCAGTTTCACGCGCTGTCGCAACTGGTCGTTCAGTTAGTTCCCGACGAAGTGCCGACGGGAGCGGGTGCGTTTGTCGCCGCTGTCGCGGCACTCCACGCGATGCACTTCATCGTAGCGCTGCTGTGTCTCGTGTACGTGACCGTGCAAGCTCTCGCCGACCGCTACGACCACGAGTACTACTGGGGCGTGACGCTCTGCGCTTGGTTCTGGCACGCACTGGGCCTCGTCTGGTGCATCATTCTCGCCACGATGGGACTCGCCGCGTTGTGATCATTCCCGTGGCCTCCATTTCCGCCGTCACGGGTGCAGTCGTTCATTGGTGGTCCCCGAAGGACACGCTGTGGAACAGGCGTTTTTGAGAAGGTAGCCCTGTCGCTCCGCGACAGGAAGCGCGATCAGCAGGGGGCGTTGATCTGCCGAGTCACCTCGAACCAACGGCAATCGCCACTCGTGTGTTCTCGCTTCCTGTCGCGGAGCGACAGGGCTACCACCAATGAGCGACTGCACCCCGTCACCGCTCTACTGAAGAGAGTTGCTCGACCGTCCCGTCAGGCACTTCTATAATCCCGCGCCGTTGTGGTCGCCGTTCTTTCGCGTTCTGTGTTTTTGAGACTCGCCATGCCTTTGGAAATCGTTCCCTTTCCGCATCCGGCCCTGCGTTGGAAATCGAAGCCGGTCATCAAGGTCGATGCCGATCTCGAACGAGTCGTGGCGGAGATGTTCGACCTGATGTACGCCGCGAAGGGGATTGGCCTCGCCGCGAATCAGGTCGCGCTGCCGTATCGCCTATTCATTTTGAATCTTGCCGGTGACGCGGCCGAGAAGAGCGAAGAGTTGGTCTTCATCAACCCGCGTTTCCTACGTCGCAAGGGAACGGTCGAAGGGGAGGAAGGCTGCCTGAGTTTTCCCGGTCTGTACGCTCAAGTGCTGCGGTCCTCGAAGGTCGCGATCGAAGCCTTCAATCTGAAGGGCGAGTGTTTCGAGTATGCCTTGGACGAGCTGGCCGCGCGAGCCGTGCAGCACGAAAGCGATCACCTCGACGGTGTCCTCTTCATCGACCGCATGGTCGAACAGGATCGCCTCGACAAGAAAGGTGTGGTCGCCGACTTCGAGGCTCAGTATCGTCGCTGGCAGGCCGAAGGGCGGTATCCATCCGATGAAGAGGCTCGCCGCCAACTGACCGAGCTGGAACAGAAGTGAGAGATTTTGGTGCCTGGCTGAAGTCCGGCCCACAAAGCGATACCTCGTGCAGTCTTCGATGAGACGTTTCTGCGGTTGGAGTTTTGGTGAGCCGGGCGGCGTCAGCCCAATGGCACTCACTTTGAGCGGCACGGCGCTAGCCGCCGGTAAACGGAGTTGTGTTTCCAAGCAAAGAACCGGCGGCTAGCGCCGTGCCGTTCACGGAGTGAATGACAAAGTGAGTGCCATTGGGCGTCAGCCCCCGGACTCCTGTGGTGAAAAGTCCGGGGGCTGACGCCGCCCGGCTCACCAAGAATGCCTCATCAATGACCGTCTGACGTATGAGCCGGACTTCGAGAGGACCGTCAACAACTCGGGGAGTGAGTCATGAGCCGAGCGATGCCGGTGCCTGAGTTCACGCGCCGTCAGTCGCTGATTGCCGGTGGCCTCTCGCTGTTGGGGCTGACCTCCGCCGAGTTGTCTGCGATGCGTGCCGCCTCCGCCGCACCCGTTGCCGCCAAGCATCGTCCCAATTCGTGCGTCTTCATTTTTCTCTTCGGCGGTCCCAGTCACATCGACCTGTGGGATATGAAGCCGGAAGCTCCCGCCGAAATTCGTGGTGAGTTCCAGCCGATCGCGACCAATGTTCCCGGGATCTCTCTGTGCGAACATCTGCCTCATCTCGCGCGGCAAGTGGACAAGCTCTGCCTGCTACGGTCGATGACACATCGCATGAATGTTCACGGCCCGGCGTGCAGCGAAATCTACACCGGCCGCGAGTACTTCGGTCCCCCGGTCACAGACCAGGCGACGCCGCAAGACTGGCCGTCACTGGCGTCCTGCGTCGCACGCTATGGGACTCAACACGGTGGTCTGCCAGCCTCGATCGTGCTGCCGTGGTACTCGCAGTTTGTCGGGCAGGACAAGCGGATCGCCGGTCAAACGGGCGGACGCATGGGCGAGCAATTCAATCCGTTCCTCGTGCAAGGCGACCCCACATCAAGCAGCTTCGGTGTGGAAGGTCTCTCGCTACACAGCGACATTCCCGCCGCGCGGTTTCAGCAACGGCGACAACTCCACGCTCAACTGTCTCGAAAGACGAATCGGGTCGAGGGACGAACGGTCTCATTGAGCGACTCACATTACGAGCAGGCGTTCTCGACGATTGAAACGGCTGGCGCGGCGGGTGCCTTCGATCTGCATCGCGAACCGGTCCTGCTGCGTGATCGTTACGGCAGAACGAAGTTTGGACAGAGCCTGCTCGCGGCACGGCGACTCGTTGAAGCGGGGGTCTCACTGGTGACAGTCAACTGGGACGACGACAGCCGCTTCGACAAGGTTTCACCTCACTGGGACACGCATCACCAGAACTTTTCTAAACTGCGCGAGGGTCTCTGCCCGCCGTTCGACCAGTCGCTCGCCATGTTCCTTGAAGACCTGCACTCGCGCGGGTTGCTTGATTCGACGCTCGTCGTGGTGTCGGGTGAGTTCGGGCGTTCGCCGCGCATCGGTCTCATCACGCAGAACGGCATGACCGAGAAAACCGGCCGCGATCATTGGCCTCATGCGTTCACAGTGCTACTCGCGGGCGGAGGCGTGCGCGGCGGACAAGTTTACGGCGCGACCGGTAGCACGGGCGGCTACGTCACCGACAACCCGGTCGGCCCGGCGGACCTCGCTGCCACGATCCTGCTGCACCTCGGCATCGACTCGCACCGCGAGTACGACGACCAGTTCCAGCGCATCCCACAACAACTGTGCGAGGGCCTGCCAATTCGCGGGTTGGGCTGACGCTGTGATCCAACGAGTTGAATCGGCTTCGTCACTTCCGGCGATTCGATCTCTGCCACGCGAGTCACTCCTCACTGAGATAATCGGGAGGAGCGAACAGCTTTCTGCGGCGGAGTGGTTCCGGAGCTTCAGCCTCGCACCACGCGCGCAATCGGGGCATTCGATCTGCCGCACTCAGCAAGTGAAATGGCGTGTCCAAACCGCCGATTGCAACCGTCCACGCGGGTGCAGCGACGTGCTTGCGGAAGGCCAAAAGCTCTACAAGTGCGGCGGCAACGACCAACGCTTCGGGGCTGGATGTTGCTGGCTGGGCTAGACCCGACAGCAGCGGCGACGACCGGAACAGTTCTTGCGCCAAGGCGCGAACCTGGAGTGCATCGCGAGCCAGCGCGGCATTCGCCAATTTTTCAATCAAACTCATCATGGCGTTTCCCACAAGTCATCCAGGGCAAAGCTGGCGGTCAACTCGCGTCCTGGAATGAGGTACGGCTCCAAGAGGCTCCAAACTTCGTCGCGTGCCAACGACTCTCGAACTGCTTGAAGCAGGATCGAGGCATCGCCGATATCGACATCGTCGCGCCAGGCACTCAGTTTCATGGCGAGCAACTGTTCGACCGGTGGCTGGAAAACCCGGATGCCAACGGCCTCGAATAGTAACCGCCCGCGTTGCCGTCCGCGCACGAAACCCTTCGCCCCGTCGTTGAACCAGTCGTTTGGCCAGCCCAACTCCACCGCCACGTCAGCGGCTATCAATCGAACTTCCGCCGCCGAAGTTGGTTCGAGGATTACAGCGTCGATGTCATGCGTGGAGGCCCGCGCGTTGTAGCCCAAGACCATCGCCGCTCCGCCGACCACCAACAGCTCCAGCGACATACTGCGTGCCTGAGCCAGTTCACCCATGCGGGACAGTGCCGATTCGATGTCTGTTCGGGAGAGAAGTGCCATTTTTCCGGAGTCCGATCTGTGTCACTCGCTGATGATCCTCGCGCCGCCCCAGTAGCCGAACTCGTTGGACCAGTCGTTGGCCTGGTTGACGAGGTCGAGCTTGAGTTCTTGTCCGGCGAATTTGGTGAGGTCGATGGTGATAGTGCGCCAGCCTTTCGAGCAGGTTTCTTTTGAGATCATCTCGTCAGCCATGCGTTGACCGTTGCCTCGGACGACCAGTCGCCAATCGCCGCGTGCGTCGTGGGCCACGTCGAGGATCAGTTTGATTTTCTTGTCGGCGGGTGGGGTGATCTTCATCGACAGGACGCACGGCTTGTCGCGGTTGACGGGATGCGTGCGCAGGACGTTGTCTCGGCCGAGGTGTTCGATGAGGAGGCCGATGCCGAGTTCTCCTGATTCACTGGTCGAGAAGCCGGGCAGGATTTCGCCCACCATAACGGCGAAGTCGGTGGGGTTGAGGCTGTTGCGTGGCGAGACTGCTGAGACGCCGGGCAGTCTCTTCGCCGACGGGTCTTTCGGATGTTTGTCGAGCGTGATGAAGGCGAACAGGTCGATGATCTCTTGTGGGGTGAGTTGCTTCTCCAAGCCTTCGGGCATCAGCGACAGTTCGTTGAGTTTGAATTCGTCGATCTCATCGCGCGGGATGACTTCCTGCTTCCCGACGGCGACGGCGACGGGAGCATCTGATGCCGCGACTGTTCGACTCTTCGCCCCCACATCGACGGGCTTGAGGACCACGCGCTGCGGGCTGTCTTCGACCAAGAGACCGCTTTGCACTCGACCGGAGGTCGTCACGACGGTGCAGACGCGATAGCCGGCTCCGATCACGAGGCTCGGGTCGAAGACGTTCGAGAGGAGTTGCGTGAAATCGTTGCGGCCGTTCAAGGTGATGTCGGGGCCGATGTCGGGGCCTTCGCCGTAGATCTTGTGGCACGCCGCGCAGACTCGTTTGAAGACCTTTTCACCGGCGAAGGGATCGCCCGGAGTTTTTTCGTTTCGGATCAGCGACTTCATTTCGGCGACGACCTTGTCGCGGTCGGGGTTGCGGGTGTCGCGCACCTGGCCCCAGTGGCGGTTGAGCAGCTCGCTGAGATCCTTGTCCTTGAGGGCCTGGATGCGGCGGGCCTGATTCAGATTGATGGCCGTCGCCGCGATCTTCTTCTCGCCGACTTGAGCTAGTAATCGCTTCGACCAGCTTGCTCGTTGAGTCAGCAGTTCGATGGCCGACGGCTGGAGGCTCGGCTCCATCGCGGCGAACTGAGTGAGGATGGCGTCCGCAACCTTCGCCTCTTCCAGCCGGGCGATCGCGAGCAGTACCTGCGATTTGAACTCGGCCGCTTGGTCCTTGTCGGCGAGCACGTCCGAGACCGCCGACAGCACGCCGTCATCTTTCGCCGAGATGAGTGCGGACAGCGACTTCAATCGCAAGTCCGCCTGCACGCCGCGCGTCGTGAACGATCGACGAACCTGAGGCAGCCCGCGCGGGTCGCCCCAACTCGCCGCGAGCAACGCCGCATCCGACGCCAGCGGATGCGTGGTCTGTCCCGCGAGCAACGGCGTCAGCGGCTCGGCCATCGCCACCTTGAGTTGATCGAGTTTCTCCCCCTTCAACTCGCCCGACTGCACCTTGGCCGAGATGACGTCCAGCACCTGCCGTCCGACCTGCGGATGGTCGTCCCGCAACAACACGAAGAGTTGAGCGACCGGCTTCGCATCGAACTTCTGGCGACCAAGAATGCGGTCTGCGACGCGAGGCATCAGTTCGGCGACGGGCTTGGATTTCAGAAAGTCACTTTCCGAAAGAATGGCCACAAACGCATCGGCCTGCTCCTCCAGTCGCGGGTGTAGGTTCTGCCAAATGATTTGGGGAAGCAACTTGTCGCCATCAGAATGAGAAAGAAGCGTAAGCCAACCTTTGAGCACACCGGACGACCTCGTCGGCAGCTTGTTAAGTTGAATGGCGTACTGAAGCTTTTCTTGATGTGAAGCGGACTTGACATCGAACTTCGCTGGCATTGAATCGAGTGATTTCGCCATTCGTTGTGATTGTCTTGGAGTGTCACCAAGGATCCGAATCATCCAAGATTGTCTGAGTTTTAGTTCGTCAGCGGAGGGGCTCATAAAGATCAATGAGCTGACAAACCGACTGAACATGTCGTCGTTCAAATTTGGTGTGATGGCAGCGATCACAAACATGGCTTGCCGACTGTGGATGACTGACGGTTGAAGCCGAGTGTTCAGGAAATTTTGAAAGAGTTGTGGAGTGAAGTTCGCAGTCCCTCGCTCCTGCAACAGCCGCGTCGCCGTCCAGCGGATGAAGTCGTTCTTTGCTCCCAGCCGTTCGATGAGTTGTTCGTCGGTCTCCTTCGCCAGATCAAAGCCCTTGGGCGTGCGGGGGGAGTCCTTGTAGCGGACTCGGTAGAGGCGGCCCTTCAGGCGGTCGATGCCGGCGGGGTCTCGGTTGGCGTCCTGATAGCAGTGGTAGCGGTCGTACCAGTCCAGAATGTAGAGGCAGCCGTCGGGGCCGGTCTTTTGCACGACGGGCATGAACCACGCATCGTTCGCCGTGAGGAAGTCGGGTTCGCCGAAACCCTTGTACGTCGAGCCATCCCGCTCGATCCGATCGACGTTGATGCAGCCGCCGTGGATGTTGCCCATGTAGAGCTTGCCTCGGTACTGCTCGGGATAGGCGTCGCTGTCGAAGTAGTGGATGCCGCAGTAGGCCGCCTTCTGATGCTTGTGCTTGACGATGCTCTCGATCTTCCACGTGAACGGCGGATACGGGCCGCCCTGACGGTGGTAGTAGCCGGTCTCGACCAGATGCCACAGATGGTCGATCACGCACGCGCTGATGAACGCTTCCCCCTCGTCGTTGAAGGCGATCCCCCACGGGTTGCTGGTTCCCTCGCAGAAGATTTGGAACTCGCGCGTGCGCGGATGAATGCGGAACATCGCGCAGGTCAGCGGCCAGCCTTTGTGATCCTCTTTGAAGTTGGGGTTCTCCTTCGGGTACTTCACGTGCGAGAAGTTGAAGACACCGTTCAGGCCGTACAGCCAGCCATCCGGTCCCCACGTCAGCGAGTTCGGTAGCTCATGCGTATCGGTGCGACCGAAGCCGGTGACCACGACTTGAGCCGGTCCGTCGGGCTTGCCGTCTCGATCGGCATCGGGGACGAACAGGATGTCGGGCGAGTTCGCGATCCAGACGCCGCCGTGCCCGACCGCGATGCCGCTCGGGATGTTGAGGCCATCAAGGAAGACGGTGAACTTGTCCATCTTCCCGTCGCCATCGGTGTCCTCACAGATTTTGACGCGGTCCTTGCCGACACCCGGTTCACGGCGCGGGTATTCGAGCGACTCGGTGATCCAGAACCGGCCTCGTTCATCAATCGCCATCGCGACGGGATTGACGATGTCCGGCTCAGCGGCGACGACCTCGACAGTGAAGCCTTCGGGCACCGTCATCATCTTCGCCGCGGTCTCCGGATCGCGGGGATCATTCGGCGGCTTGTCCTGCGCGTGAGGAATCAGCGGCTTCTTCGGCTCCTGAGCGAACAGACTCAGAGAGAGATGCAGTCCAAGTACGACAGCCAACCCAAAACGAACGGCCTGAAACATCGCAACGGTTCCTCACGAGAGCGGGGTCGAAACGGCGATGGCATCGTAATGACCGGTTGCAAGGTTGTCCCTCGCCAAGGCTCAACGGGCTGCGCCATCGCCTTGTTCACGAACAAGCCGGGGTCAGGTGGTTCAAAGTTGATTTTTCGCGGCGAAAAATGAACTTTGAACCACCTGACCCCTGATCGTCGAACCGTTGGCCAAATGAGAAGGTCGTCACTAAACTCGGGCGATGACTCTCGAAAACTATGTTTTGTTGTGTGTCGCCGCGTTGCTGGCGGGGATCGTGAATGCGGTGGCGGGCGGCGGGACGTTGCTGACGTTTCCGGCGGTGGCTTTGGTGCTGGGGCCAACCGCTGCCGCGACTGTGATGGCGAATGCCACGAGTACCGTCGCGCTGTTTCCCGGATCGCTCGCCGCGATGTGGGGCTACCGGCGCGAGTTGGCCGGGACGCGGGCTTGGATCGTGCCGCTGATTGGGCCGTCGCTCGTGGGAGGTGCGATCGGAACATGGCTCGTCGCGCAGCGCGATCCTCAAGAGTTCCAAGTCTTGGTGCCGTGGCTCATCTTGCTGGCGACCTCACTGTTTCTGCTCCAGCCGACGATCACCAGATGGACGGGGATCGGGAAGCCGCACGAAGCTCCGTCGCGGCGGTTGCTGATCGGGATCATGAGCTTTCAATTTTTGATCGCGGTCTACGGCGGCTACTTCGGCGCGGGGATCGGCATTCTCATGCTGAGTGCTCTCGCGCTGATGGGCTTCTCGGACATCCATCGCATGAACGGCGTGAAGACGCTGCTCGCCTCGGGAATCAACGGTGTCTCGGTGGCACTGTTCATCTGGTTCGACAAGGTGAACTGGACGCTGGCCGTCCCGATGATTGTCTCGGCCATCATCGGCGGCTTTCTGGGGGCCAGCGTCGCGCGGCGTCTGAACAAGAATCACGTCCGCTACGGTGTCGTGGTGATCGGCCTGTTGCTGTCGGGGTACTACTTCGTCAAGTCGATGACGGCTTGAGGAGTGGAGCGAATCGCAGGGCCATCGCCTTGTTGAGGCTGTGGGTTGGGTGCCACGGTCACGGAGCTTCGACGTGGCCGTGAGAGGAAGTGATGGCTGTTTCTCATTCTCACGGCCACGTCGAAGCTCCGTGACCATGGCACCCCATCTCCCAAATTCAAAATGGTGATGGCCCTACCCTTTATCAACATGCTGTTGCGCTTCGGGTTGGTGTGGATCACGGCCAGTTAGCGGCTGCGGCTCTGGTGTGAGCGGCCTCTTCGGGCGAGCCGTGTTGATCGAGCCAATGGGCCAGTTCGTTCCGCGCGTCTGCGCGCCACGGTTGGCGAACGACTCGCGCTCGCAGCCAGTGGCCGAGTTGCTCGTCATCCACTGACGTGCGAGCGGCGGCGATCATGGAGTCCAACAGCGCGCCCGTCATGTTGGCGGGAGTCATCGTTTCAAACAGCTGTTGTCGGTCTTTGGTGAGCCGTTGAAACTCTTTCACCGAATCATCGGCCAAACGCTGAGCCAGCTTCGTCGCATCGACGCCGTCTCGAAATGGAGGTCGCGCGTAGATCATCATCGCCAGCGCGAGAGCCGCGAGATCGTCTTCCGGCTGAACGGCCATTCGCCTGCGTAGTGATTCGTCATCGAGGCTCTTCGCTTCCAGCCACTCCCGCGACCAAGCTTGCCGCCATAGTCCGCGCGAGATCGCATCGGCCGTCGCACGGTTTCCTTCCCAAGTGAAATGGACATGTTCCAGCAAGTGCTTTCGTCCAAGGGCCGAGATCGCGTCGGCTTGGCAGACGACCGCGTGCAGGTCCACGAACGATGCTCGGTCTGCCGCATGTCGCGCGGCCACGGATTGGACCGTCGCGCGGAAGGCTGAGGGGGCGCGGAACCGGCAGCCGTCCAGATCGAGCGCCGCTTGAAATTGCTCGACCGCCTCACTCGTTCGCCCCGCGCGTTCGTAGCCCTGAGCCAACCGAAACCGAATGTTCGGATCGCCGTCTCGCTCGACACGCAGGCGCTCGAGCTTCTCGATGGCCTGCGCGGCATCACCGAACTGAGCCTGCCATTCGACGACCAGTTGCTTCCTGTGGCGAGCCTCCTCTTCCGCCGACCTCTCTGCGGGATTGATGTTCTCAATCGGAGGCTGGTCTCGTTCATTGGCGACGGGACTGACGAAGAGGATCGGCACCCGAGCCGCTGCCGCTAGCTTGGCCATCTCGGACAGATTCTGCTCGAACCGCCGGTTGGCTCGTTGAAAGGTGTCACTGTCGAGCGGGATGTGCAGGTCGCCGGGCAACGACTCGATCAGATCGCTCGGCTGAGTGCGGGAGTGCATCAGTCGCGAGACCGCCTGCACGAGATAGAGCCGCCGCCAACGTGCGATCCGGCGAAACCAGTTTGAGTCGATCCGCCCAGCCGATGAAGCGACTCCACCGGGACCATAGAACTCGTTGTGGCCGGTGTAGACGACGATCGCATCCGGCTGGACCCGCAAGCCCTCCTCCACGACGGCCACTTCCGACGACGAGTTCATCGCGGTGATCCCCGCGTTGAGGACTTCGATAGTCTCACCGGCGTCCGCCTGAGCTTGCAGCAGCTCCTGTATCTGACGCGGAAACGCCAGTTCGCTCGGGTAAGGAAAGCCGACCACCGTGGACCCGCCCACGACCAACACACGCCGCGTTCCCGCAGGCTTCGGCAACTGAAACGGTCGCCCCTCGGGACCGGACAAATCGCTCCGGCCATAGAACGGCTGATCGAACTTCGGATTGAGTTGATACCAACCGAGTGAACCTCGCCACGGCACGACCAGCGTCAGATCGGCTCCGATTCCCAACACACGCAGCCCCACTTCGAGGACCACCAACGGAGACAGCCCGAGGACAATCGCGAGGCACCGAAACAGCCAGAGCCGCGATCGCGACAACTTCACGGTCGCCCGCTCAACATGAGCGATGCGTTTCGCTGGCTCGTCCGATCCCGATGGTGTTGAGCAAGCATCCATGTTTGTGACGTGTTCCAAGAGTGCCCGTCAGGCACGCAATAAGGCGAGCGGCAAGACTGGATTTACCCAAAAGTAGACGTGTCACTCCGCGACACGAACCGCTCCCGCCACGGAGTGTCGGAGCGACTTTCTCTTGCCCGTCGCCTCACTTCCTGTGAGCGGCTTGGCGCTAGCGTCTTGCCGCTCACAGAATCACTGCGTCCAACCGGAAGTTATTGCGGCCCCGTTCCCTCGGACTCACTTTCCAAACGTCATCGTCGCGAGCGGCAGTCGCGTGCGGTCGCCGGTCGTGCGCAGCTCTTCCAAAATGGCGATGCTGTCGGGTGAGACGAAGCCGTTGAACTCACGGCCGCCGTTGATCGTCACGACGACGCGGCTGTTGAGGTCGATCACGTCGGGCAGGAATCGGACCACGAACTTCTTCGCGGGAGATTTGATCGATACGGAGTTGTTCGCTTTGACGTGGGCCTCGATCGACATCTCGTTGATCTTCTGACCGACTCCCGGTGGCAACGGCAGGATGGTCGTGCGTGGCAAATCGAGGGCTGTCACCCAGAAAAACCGATTGTCCGTTTTGCGGATCGTCTCGACCTTAATGCCGGTCGGTATGGCGGGACGCCGGTGGAGGTCCATCCAATCGAACAACTTCGGAATCTCTTCGACGTATCCGTCGATGCCGCGCCCGAGGTACTCGACCAGCATGAAGTCGAACTGGGCACCTCGTTTGAAAATGTTGTCGAACACGAAGTCATTGGTGGCATCGCGCTGATCGCCACCGTCGAAGCCGCGACCGATGACGTACCACGCTGTGTGGCGGCCGTTCTCATAGACAGCCTTGGGGTAATGCAGACAGTTCCCGCCGATCGGGATCACACCGGCGAACTCATCAGGATGAGACATCCCGAGATCGAAGGCCGCGTCGGCTCCCATGCCATGTCCAGAGAGGAAGACGCGATCGGCATCGACGCTGAACCGCCGCCGGGCATCGCGTAGGGAGTCGATCACGATCTGGTGCGCGGTCGCGCTGTACGTGTACTCGGCCTGCTGCTCATCGGTGTATTCGGGAGCGATCACGATGTAACCGCGTTTCAGCGACGGCCCCGGTTTGTCGAGCTGACCGCCCCACCAGCGCAGGAGTTCGTCGTTGGTGCGACCGCGCGAACGGAGTGAGATCAACAGCGGATAGTTGTGGTGCGGCGAGTACTCCGGCGGCAGCAGCACCGTGTACGCGACTTCGGGAACCCGGCCCTCGGGCGTGACGAGGACGCGATGCAGTTCACCCGGTTCGATCCCATCGGCGTCGAGCGCGGGAGGCAACTGCCGTGCGAGCTGCAGCACCACTTTCGGGCCAACGCCCTCGACCCGACCCAACTGCTGGCACAGCCGTTCGCATTCCTGCACGTTGTCGGCTCGAAGGTATTCGAGCATCGTGAATCGCGCGTCACAGAAGCGAACGGCTTGCTCGAGGTCTGTCACCGCATTGGCCGGTCCCACAACCCAGCCCGAGTACGCGAGTGCCAAGTGTTGCTCGGGCGTGAATTGCGTGTCCCCTTCCGCCTTGAGAAACGCATCCAGTCGAGACAGCGTCTCCACTCCGAGTTGCTCGTTGATTTCGGACCGCAGCGGCTGCAAGCGCGCGACGAGTTCCGCGTTCTTCACTTTGGCCTGCCAGTCAATCAGCAGGCCCTTCACTTTCTCGATGGACTGCCGCGCCTGATCGTAGCTCGCGACGAAGACGCGCACGTCTTCTGCGACAGCACCGCCGAGCTGCTGTCGTGAGAGTGTCTGAATGTACTTTTCGGCCAACTGATGCTGGCCCGCCGCGCGGCGGCGCCCCAGTTCGCGCAAGACCTCGCGCCCAAACTGATCGACCAGTACCGTGCGCGCGATGTCGCATCGACCCTGTTGATCGGGGAACGCCTTGGCGATCGCTTCGAGTTCCGCGAACGCCTCTTTGAAATACTCGGCCTGCCGATAGAAGCCGACGAGACCGAGTCGCGCACCGGGGTCGTCCGCCTTGACCTGCTTCCGGAGCAACGCATCGAGTGTCTCGATCGGCAGCCCCTTCAGCGACATCCCCGATTTCCAGTGACAGTTCAAGCCCTCAATCACGATGTGATCCGGCTCGATCTGCGTGATCCCTTGAAAGACCTCCTGCGCACCGCGCGATGTCTCGAACGTGAACCGTCGCCGTCCGTGTTCGTCAAACGGCTCCATGTAACTGATCGAACCGGACTGCGCGAGGTTGATCTGCGGATTGACTCGCTGATGCTTGAACGTGAACGCCAGCGGCTTGAGCTGGACTTGGTTGTCGATCTGGTTGTCCGGAATCTGCTGCCTCGGGACGCATATCTTTTGCCAGCCGCTCTCGATCAGCACGATGTTGCGCGGCACCGGGTCCGCATCCTTGATCGCCAGCAGTTGCGTCTTCCCAACCTTGCGTCCCGCCAACTTGTCGAGCAGCCACATGTTGCCGCTGACAATCATGCCGTTCTTGAGCTGAGCCTCACCGGCAACTCCCGCCGCTGGGCACAGGAACATGGCCAGACAACAGGCTCCGACCAGCACCCACGAAGTGATCGCGGTCCCACTCCAGCGGCAGTTCATTCGACGGAAAGTGTGCATCAGAAAAGTCGCCACGCGAGGGATAAACGAACCGACTCCCATCTTATCGGCCCGCGACCCAGCCGCCGCTGACACGAACCCTCCGCGTCGTTGCCGAACCCGCTTTCAGAGGCTGTTCGAGAACGGGATTCGCCCCAACAGTTGCAGCAGCATTGTCTTGGGTGCCACGGTCACGGCTTTGCGTGGCCGTGTCTTCGCTACGACCGAAGCACGGCCAAGCACGGCCAAGCAAAACCGTGACCGTGGCACCCTGAAAACAAGCCATTCTTTTCGGATAGCCTTTCAGTCAGTCCACGTACAAAAACTCGTTCGTGTTAAAGAGAGCCAGGCAAAGTCGTTGAAGGCCGCTGCGTTGGTCTGCCTGATTCGGACGAGAGTCATCTCGAAGGAAGTCGTTCGACCACGCCAACTCGTCGCTCGTTGGGCGGCGTCCCAAGACCAGTTCGAAGGCCAACTCAACCTGCCGGTCCGCGCCGGTGGCTTCGCGCGTGATGCGACTCGCCAGCGTTTCGACCAGCGACAGACTGAGTTCCGAGTTCAGCAGTGCGAGTGCCTGCGGAGCGACTGTGGACCGCGATCGCTTTGCGCAGGTGGCGTTGGTGTCGGGGCGATCGAAGACCTCGAACAACGGGTAACGCAGGTTGCGGCGGACCATCAGATAGATGCTGCGTCGCCGGTGATCCTCCTCGTCGGGCGAAACCGTCCACTGGTTCTTAAGCAACGTGGCGATCATCTCCTTCGGCAGCGGTGGCCTCGCGCCGGGACCGCTCCGCCGTTCGCTGAGGATTCCCGCCGCCGACAGCATCGCGTCGCGAATCGCTTCCCCCTCCAACCGACGCGGTGTCATCCGGCCCCACCACCGGTTGTCGGGATCGGCCGCCTGCAACGCGGTCCATCGTGTTCGCGCTGCAAGCGCGCTCCCCGGTCGAGCGGACCGCTGATACGAGGCCGAAGTCACGATCAAACGGTGCATTCGCTTGAGACTTCCGCCATCGCGAGTCAGTTCGCTGGCGAGCCAGTCCAACAGTTCCGGATCAGACGGATCCGACCCGCTGTAGCCGAAATCGCTCGGCGAGCGACACAGTCCCTCACCGAAATGAAACTGCCACAGCCGATTGGCCATGACGCGCGGAACGAGTGGATGGTCGGCCCGCGTCATCCAGCGTGCGAGATCGGATCGCGTGAGTCGTCCGACCGTGGGTTGGGCCGCCAGCCCGACATCTTTTTCTTCTACTTTTTTGCGATCAGCAATTCTGACAAACGCCGGCTGCACCTCGGCACCGGGACGTTTGAAGTCACCTCGAATCGCCACGACCGACGTTCGTTCGCCACCGTTTTTGAACACACGACCGTGAGCCAACTCGGGCACCTTCGGCAACCGAGCCAACTCGGTGACAAGTTCGTCGCGCCGCGTCCGCTCGCCTGCCGTCAATGCTCCCTTCAAGTCGGCGGCGGTCGGTTGCAGGTCGGGATTTTGCTCACGCAACCGCTTTCGCGCGGCATCGTCGAATTGCTGGAGTTCCTTTTCCAACGGAGTCGTCGCCTGGCGAGCCGCCTCATGCGCGGTCCGTTCGTCAGGCGTAGCGATCGGATGATCCTTGAAGATGTCGCCGCGATCGAAGAAGGCGCGCAGGCGATAGAAGTCGGGCTGACTGATCGGATCGATCTTGTGATCGTGACATTGGGCACACCCGACAGACAGACCGAGGAACACCGAACCGACGGTTCCCGCCATCTCATTCAGGATCGTATGCCGCCGCTCGTCCTGATCGTTGATGTCGGGCATGTCTGGTCCGCAGAGCAGGAACCCGGTGGCGACGGCCGCCTGCGGATCGTCGGGCCACAGCTCGTCCCCCGCGATCTGCTGCTGCACGAACTCGTCGAACAGCAGGTCGCGGTTGAGTGCCTCGATCACCCAGTCGCGATACCGCCACGCATTCGGCCGCACGGCATCAAACTCAAACCCGTCGGTCTCGGCGAACCGGGCCAGATCGAGCCAGTGCTGTCCCCACCGTTCCCCGTAACCGGGCGAAGCGAGCAACCGATCGACAACCCGCTCGAAAGCCTCCGGCGCGGCGTCATTGAGGAATGACGCAATCTCATCGGGTGTCGGTGGAAGACCAATCAAATCAAACGTCACTCGCCGCAACAGCGTCGCCCTGTCCGCTCGACCCAACGCGACAAGACCACTCTCCCGCAGTCGCCGTTCGAGAAACACGTCGATCGGATTCGCCGCGTCTCCCGTTTGCAATGCGGGAACGTCGGGACGAACCAGCGGTCGAAACGACCAATACTCACGATCCGCCTCCGAAATCGGCGGCTCGGTCAACTCCTCCGCTTTCACGGTGAGGACGATTGCCAAACACGCCGCCAAGAGGACCACACAGCGAGAGAACATTTGCTGCCCGGCGCTCCTGTCGCGTGATGAAGTAGCAGGTTTGCTCATGTGGTCTCGAAGTCTCTTTGCATTCCGGTACGGACAGGGAAGCACTGGCCAGCCAATCTATCAGGTGAACTGAGGCCAGCGCAACGAGGACGTGTCCAACAGGAGAGAAATCGCACGGCCAGCGCGTTGTTTAATTTCGGGTGCCACGGTCACGGAGCTTCGACGTGGCCGTGCGAAAAAGTGAAGGCTGTTTCTCATTCTCACGGCCACGTCGAAGCTCCGTGACCGTGGCACCCATCCACCAGACTCAGAAAAGGCGATGGCCTTGGTGGAATCGCCGGTACGGTGGACGCTTCAAACCTAATCGTGTGAGATACGCCGCGACCGCTGGAACTCTCCCATGAAAAGGTACGTGATGGTTCACCGAACAACGTATATGTCTCCGCCCGTCGCTTACAGAATTGCCGTGTGCTTGGCGACACTGGGGTTCGTATGGATTGAGTTCGACCAACCCTGCCTTTCCGCGAAGGAGCCGCTGATGAAGACGCTGCCGCAGATCGTTTCAGCAACGTTAGCAGCCGCTCCGACAGCAGACGACAAGACCTTCGCGGCGCTCGCGGCTCGCTACATCGACGAGTCTCCCGCGTTCTCGCCCATCGGTGCCACGACGCTCGGCGATCACCGGTACGACCAAGAGTTGGACGACATCAGCCCGGCTGGCCGCGAGCGTGAGCGGACGTTTCTCAAGCAGTTACAGATCGAATTGGCGAAGCTCGACCGGACAACGTTGTCACGCGATCAGCAGGTCGATCTCCGCCTGCTGGACCATCAATTGAAGAGCGATCTCTGGCGGCTCGACACGCTGCAAGAGTGGGCGTGGAACCCGATCGCCCACACACAGCTTCCGGGCAGCGCGATCTATGGCCTGATGGCCCGAGAGTTCGCTCCCGTTGAGAAGCGGCTCGCCAGCGTGACGGCTCGGCTGGAGAAGTTCCCGAAACTGTTTGAACAAATCCGGACCACGCTCGATCCCAAGCGTGTTCCGCTCGTCCATGCCGAGACGACTCTCAAACAGAATCGCGGCGTGCTGTCGATCATCGAGAACACCGTCCGTCCGCAGATGGCCAAGCTCGGTGATGCCGAACGCGACCGATTGCTCAAGGCGATCGAAGTCGCCACGCAGGCGGTCGAACAACAGCAGCAGTGGCTTGAGAAAGTGTTGATCCCCAGCGCGCAAGGAGACGCGCGGATCGGACCGAAACTCTTCGATGAAAAGCTCGCGCTGACATTGGGAACCGGACTGACACGGCAGGAAATCCGTGACCGCGCCGAATTTGAACTCCGTCGCGTACGGGCCGAGATGTATGCCATCGCACGACGTGAGCAGCTCAAAGCGCAGCCGGACGCGAACCTCCCTGAGCAGCCTTCGCCCGAGCAGCAGCAACAGGTGATCGTCGCCGCGTTGGAGAAAGCCTATGCCGATGTCCCCTCGCGCGAGGGCGTCGTTCCCGCCGCGCGGAAGTCGCTCGAATTGTGCCTCGACTTCGTCCGCAAACGCGATCTCGCCACGATCCCCAAAGATCCGCTCGACATCATCGTGATGCCCGAGTTTCAGCGCGGAGTGTCCGTTGCCTACTGCGACTCACCCGGCCCGCTGGAAGTGGGACTCAGCACCTTCTACGCGGTCGCGCCGCTTCCCGCCGACTGGTCCGACGCGCAGTGTGCGTCCTTCCTGCGCGAGTACAACATCCGCTCAATCCACAACCTGACCGTGCACGAAGCGATGCCGGGCCACTTTCTGCAATTGGCTCACGCCAACCGCAGCCCGAACCGGTTGCGGGCATTGCTCGGATCGGGAACATTCGTCGAAGGCTGGGCGTGTTACACCGAGCAGATGATGTCCGAAGAGGGCTTCCTCGCCGACCGCGATCCATTGATGAGGCTCATCACGCTGAAGTGGTATCTGCGAACCATCGCCAATGCGATTCTCGACCAGTCCGTGCATGTCGATGGCATCCGTCGTGAGGATGCGATGAAGCTGATGATGCATGACGCCTTCCAAGAGGAACGCGAAGCGGCCGGGAAGTGGACTCGTGCCCAAGTCACTTCGGCACAACTCTCAACTTACTTCGTCGGCTATCAAGAGCACCGCGACTTGCGGAAAGCGACCGAACAGCGTTGGGGAGCCTCCTTCACGCTGAAACGCTACCACGACGGCGCGGTCTCATTCGGCTCCGCCCCCGTTCGCTTCGTTAGGTCGTTGCTGTTGGATGAGCCGATTCCGGAGTAGTCCTCGGCAGAGACACCGAACAAGTTCGCGCGGCTGTTCCCAATGCCAAAGCAGGGTCGAACAGGTCCGTTTCGAGTGCCAGCCAACTCTGAAATCCGTAGAGATTTGACGGTGAGCCAACGTGGCGAAGTACCACCGGTCTCACCCTGCTTTTTGTGCGACTTCAAGCGGGTGGGAGCCGTACACAAGTTCACTGCGTGGCTTGCAATGTGACACCTGCGTTGCGATAGTTCGCCACCCAAACCGCTGAACGGGGGGGCCTCTTTGAGGGTCACTTTCGCGAAAGATTGCTTGGGTTTAACGACGGGCTGTGGCGCAGCTTGGCTAGCGCGCTTGACTGGGGGTCAAGAGGTCGCAGGTTCAAATCCTGTCAGCCCGATTTGATACAAGACGAACAACCGAAACGAGTTACGTTACCTGACGGCGTTCGTCAGTGCGGCAAGAAACCTACTTCAATCGTGGAACTTTGTTCCACGAAATGAAAAGGACTCCGCACATGGCGAGAAAAAAGAACACGCTGCCGAGCTATCTCAGGCACGCGAGCGGGCAAGCCCGAGTGAGAATCGGCGGCAAGGACTTCCTGCTGGGATTGTTCGGATCGGACGAATCCCGCATTCGCTACGGCGAGTTGATCGCCCGCGTCGCCTCTGGGCAATCGCCTGTTGATCCAATGTCGCAGGCCAAGAGCCGCACGCCCGAAGCCGATCCCGGCCCGAGTGTCAACGAGTTGGCACTCTCATTCATGCGTCACGCCGAGACGCACTACGTCAAGCACGGCAAGCCGACGAGTGAAATCCACTGCTACCGTTCTTGCCTCCGTGTCGTGTTGGGACTCTACGGCTCGATCCCAGCGAAGGACTTCGGTCCGCTGGCGCTGAAGGCGTGTCGGGCCAAGATGGTTGAACTTGGCTGGGCACGCTCGAACGTCAATGTGATGGTGGGACGCATTCGCCGCGTCTTCAAGCTGGCTGTTGAGAACGAGATGCTCGACGCGGCCGTGCTGACTCGGCTGCAAGCCGTCGCCCCGCTACTGGCAGGTCGCACCGAGGCACACGACAACGCGCCCCGTCATGCCGTCGATCAAGACAAGATCGAGGTTGTTCGTCAGTTGGTGCAACCACTGGTGCGTGATCTGATCGACGTGCAGTTGCTCACCGGGGCACGGAGCGGCGAGTTGCTGATGCTCACCACGGGCATGATCGACCGGACGAGCCAAGTCTGGAAAGCCGATTTGGTCGATCACAAATGTCATCACCACGGGAAGGCGAGGACGCTGCACTTCGGGCCGCAAGCTCAGTTGATCCTCACGCAGTATATGTCAGCCGACCCCGACAAGACGCTGTTCGACATCATTCGCACCGCGTATTGCCGCGCCATCACTCGCGCTTGTGAGAAGGCTGAGATCGAGCGTTGGACGCCGCATTGGCTACGCCACACGTTCTGCACGCGCATCCGTGAGGCACACGGGATTGAGGCGGCTCAGGCTCTGGCAGGTCACTCGACGAGCGAGATGACCAACCACTATTCCAGCCGCATGGACTCCCTCGCCGCTCAGACGGCCGGAATGGTGGGGTGAGCCATGAGCAACACCAAACATCGCAGCCAGATTGGAAATCTCACCGTGGCCAGTGCCTCGCCCTACATCGTCTACGGCGAGGTCCGAGGGCTAGTGAGCGAGCATCACCTCTTACGGGCGGCTCAGCAGTCGCGGGAGCGAGATCGAGACGCCTGTAGTTCACTACCGGGCGGCAATCGCCGTGGCTCGAGCCTGCGGCTGAGTTCAGCCGCCGCAGCGGTGGTTGGTTGACCCGGCTCGACTGAATCGCAAAAGACCCTTGGCGTGACCACTTCGCCAAGGGTTTTCTCGTTGGCCCGTGCCCGTTTTTCTCTCTCGCCAAGCTATTTCATGACCAGTAGTACCAGATTGGTACTACTAATAATGCTTGACACAAAAGGAGCGTCTACCGTCTTGAACAGTCGCAGTTGATCCGCACTCGTTCAAGAAAGGTCGGCGAAATGTCAATCAATGTTGTTACAGAAGACCTGATCCCGTTCTGTGAAGCCCGCACGGCGTTCCCCGGTGGCAAGCGGCTCAGTCTCGCCACGCTGCACAGATGGCGATTGCACGGCGTCCGAGGCACTCACCTTGAGACCGTGCTGATCGGCGGCTCGCGCTACACCAGTTCGGAGAGCATCAGCCGATTCATCGCCGCACAGAACGCGACCGAGACATCGGTCCCGCAGTTCACTCCGTCGCAGCGACAACGCATGTCTGAGGCCGCTCGAAAAGAGCTGGCCAAGATCGGCGTTTGATTCTTTCCGTCCAAAGCAAAGAACGACGGAACCCGCGCTACCGACCAAAGCAACGCGGGCCGTCTGGAGATCAACAATGGCACAGTCTACCGGCTTTTCGATTGCAGAAGTAGTGGAGCAGCGGCAACACGCATCGAGGTACGTTGCCGGCAGCACCGCGATCACGAACGAGATCGCATCACAGATTGAGTTCGTCGATCTGCTGATTCAGGCGCATCTCGGCGGCGGTTCAATCGGCAGTCACCTGGCACTCGTGGGCGCGGCTCGTCGGCTCTCGGCGCTGCTCGACGGAAAGGTGGTGTCGCAATGACAGAGACTCACAACGGCATCCCCTTACTCCGTGGCACATCGGTCGGACCAGTATTTTCGAGCGGAGACGCACGGCAAATCAAGGTGCGTTGTCCACACTGCCGCCACCGTGGCAAGCCGGTCTATCACTTGCACGGCTGGTCAATATCGAACGCGGCGGACGCATTGGAACATCGAGGGGCACACTGTGCCGATATAAAAAGTCCGTTGCGAGCGACGGGTTATATGATCGGCCTCATCGCTGATGAAACGGCGGTGTCGCAATGAACACCCCACAAGCAAACATCAACGAGATCGCCCGCACGATGCGGCTCTTCGTTGGACCGGGACAACTCGGCGAGGTTCGGATCATTCAAAAGTCGGGCGGCACTAGCGGCTTTTACTTCTGGTTCGATCAAATCGACGAAGCGGCACAACTCGCGGCGACGTTCGACTCGACCGCGAAGGGCATCTATCTCGTCATGAACGAGATCGACCCGGCGATTCTCGACGGTCGGGACACGCTGACGGTTCTGTTCAGTGGACTGACCAAGGACGCCCACATCACTCGGCGGCGACGGATTTTGATCGACTTCGACCCGTCATCACCGGAGCGAGGGCCGGACGATTCATCGACCGATGCCGAGAAAGCTGCGGCTTTCGAACTCCGCGAAGTTGTCTCCGAGTTCCTTCGCGGACACGGCTTTCCCGAGGCGGTCTGCTGCGATTCCGGCAACGGCGGGCATCTACTCTTCGAAGTCGATTTGCCGAACGATGCGGCGTCTCACACGCTCGTGAAATCGCTGTTGGCGGCACTAGCGGCGAGGTTCTCAACCGGTGAAGTCGCCGTTGATATCTCAGTTCACAACGCGAGCCGCATCACGAAGCTCTACGGCTCGACCGCTCGCAAGGGCCAAGACCGACCGGATCGCCCGCATCGAGTCTCGACGATTCAGTCCGTCCCTGATTGCGCTGACGGCATCGTCACCCGCGACATGATCGAAGCGGTACTGACAGAGTTGAACGGCGGTTCGCTGCTCGATGACCGCTCGCAAACAAACGGCCACACCGATCACGATCTGGTTGCCGGATTCGACGCGACTTCCGCGAAGAAGTTGCTTCTGCCCGAGACGTTTCCAGACGGCAGTCGGCATGACACGCTCTTGAAGATCGCGGGGGCTGTTCGTTCCTTCGGTTCAAACGAGACCGAGATCGGCGAGATTTTAAGAGTCTTCAACCGGACACGATGCGGCAACGGCAAGCCCGACGACGAACTGCAAAAGATCGCTCGCGACTACGCTCACAAAGACGTCAACCTGTCGATGAAGGCTCTCATCGAGTCGGACGATCACTCGAAGCTCGAAGCCGCTGAACGACAACAAAAGCTGAAGCAGTCGCTCGATTTTGCGACCAAGAGACTCATCAGCGGCGATGATGCGGGCGAGATCATCTTGAAGTTGCAGGTGGCCATCGAACAACTGGGCGCACAAGCTGAGGCACGCACGTTCAAGACCATGACATCGGCAGAACT
>Ga0114966_10001380_pt1 | contig 22554 bp, 23 predicted proteins | sample M_130207_XF_Meta_FD_87029 | JGI IMG/M metagenome (GOLD analysis project Ga0114966, IMG submission 87029) | Freshwater microbial communities from Lake Montjoie, Canada to study carbon cycling - M_130207_XF_MetaG | ecosystem: Environmental > Aquatic > Freshwater > Lake | place: Lake Montjoie... | reverse complement strand
TTGCACGGGGTATTGTTTGTTTTGCACGGGGTATTGTTTGTTTTGCACGGGGTATTGTTTGTTTTGCACTGGATGCTGATTATTTTGCATTGGGTATTGATGTTGTGACTGGTCTTGATTTGGAGCCATAAATTGTAAAACACCACTGTTATTTACTACCAAATTCATATTTGTTAATATATCATCAAACGTAACCTTCTTTTTTTTAGATGATTGAGGTTTCTCTTTTGTTTGTGAATTATTTTCCCAATATTTTTCATAATTAGCGTCGTTTACATTATCAAATGTTTCGTGGGTTTGCTTCATGTCTGTTTCATAAAAATTAAGCTCCATATTTATATAGTATATTTTTTTGCATTATATTTTACATATTAAAAAATATAATATATTTTTAATATAAATATGCTTAATACTTATATTAAAAATCGCGGATTATCGCAAACAATTATGAATAACAATAATCACAGTAGTTTTAACGAATTACTGTGGAATGCTGATTATGATGGAAACAACGCAAATATAAATGTTTCTTCGAATAATAATGGTCATAAAAAAAGATATAACATAAACCTTGATAATGATGATTTATCTAACATGCTTAATATTCCTAGCGTGAATATGCCTATTCACAAAAGACTTCAAATGGATTTTGAACAACAAGTTTTTAGAAATGAACCTAGAGTTTTACAAATCGAATTACCTAAAATGAAAACACCAGAAATGAAAATACCGGAAATAAAAACACCAGAAATAATAATAAAACCGCGTTTTCTTATGAAACCAGAAAGTACAATCGATAATAATACAGTATCATCACTTGTTGAACCATCTATAACTTCTCTCCTAGAATCCGCAAGCCCTACTAGCTACCTTTCAAGTCCTCTATCTAATGAAGAATTATTGGTACCCATAACAATTGACGAAAAGACATTAGATAATTATAGTTTGACTCCTAAAAGACGACATAGACATAAAAAAACACACAAAACATACAAAGTATATAAAAAGCAGAAATCACCAAAACGCAGTTCACCAAAACATAAATCACCAAAACACAAACATAAATCAAAAACGTCCAAAGGTTTTACACTATTCTAATTCTTATGCTTCTTTATAATACTCAATATCATATTTTCATCATCCGAATAACTTCTCTCTCGTCTTTCCTTTTTATATAGGTTACCATTTATTTTATTCATTTTTTGGCTTATATAATATTGAGAAGCGTATACTATTATATTAGCAATATCATCATATATGAGTTCCAAAAAGATACCCTCCGTTTTTTTTATAAAATGTAAAAAATACAGTAATTCATCTATATTTGTTTGTGAAAAATTTGCAGTCATTACACAGTGATTACGATTAAATTGTAGATGTGATTCATATTCGTAGTCTTCATAGAAAGATTCACATTCACATTCTTTTGCGACATTTCTTATCGTATCTTGTAATTGTGTTACACTACTATTTTTGATTATATCAAAAGACACTTCAATATTATACCCCATTTATATAACTAAATATTTTTGTTTTTTCAAAAAAAATGTTTTATGTAGTAAAATAAAATACTAGATAAAATTACACTAGACAATAGTTTTTCTTTTTTTTAAAGTTATATATAAATGTCATTTAGAAAATTCGGTGGTTTACAATATGCAGGTAAAAACAATATAGTTTCTAATAATTACAATACAACGAATAATTTAACAGTTACTGAAAATGTTGGCCAACCAAATTCACATATTAATTTTGAAAGCGACATATATTTAAATGGAAATCTAGTTATTTTACCGACAGGACCCACAGGTTCATCTAGTAATAATGGGATTTATTTTCCGGATGGCTCTTTTCAAAATACGGCGAGTATGTCTAATAGTATCATTTATTCAACTTCTATAGGCCCAACGGGTCCAAAAGGTTCTAATGGTGCTATAGGGTCAAAAGGTGATACGGGTCCTACTGGTCGTAAAGGTCCTACTGGATTTACTGGTGAGACAGGTCCTACTGGTGATACTGGATGCACAGGCTTTACTGGTGATATCGGCCCTACTGGGTTCACAGGATGTACAGGTGAAACAAGTCCTACTGGTTTTACAGGTCCTACAGGCTCCACGGGTCCTACCGGTGAGACAGGCCCTACAGGTGAGACAGGCCCTACGGGTCCCACTGGTTCCACAGGTCCTACAGGAATAACCGGTTCTACTGGTCCCACCGGACCTATTGGGTTTACAGGTCCTACGGGAACAATAGGACCAGCATTATTTACATTAACATCTGATTCTGAATATATATCATTTCCTAGTAGCAAGTCCATAACTGCTTCGGGTGTAGGAAAAGAAATTTATGCCAAAACATTAGAAGCGTATAGTTCTGTATTTTTAACATTTTATATAACAGATGACGCGGTCCTTGCAAACGATACTTATGGTCTAGCTTATTACAATGTAGGAGTTGGTTATTCACCATATCATTTTTTTAGTATTAATAATCCAAATATTTACAGTTATACCATATACGCGAATGGTAATGAGACGACTATTACAGATACTTTTACAAATTCAACACAATTTACTATAGTAGTTACTGGGAGTGTGGTTTATTTTTACGTGAATTCAACATTAAAATATAGTATCACAGAAACAAAACCTACATCGTTTTCTTATTCTAGCTCATTTTATTATGGATATTTTAAATTTTTTTATAATACTAGTACAGAAACTATTAGCAATATTTCTTTTGGTGTTACTGAAAGTGGAAACAATGAGACAATAAGTGTAACAGGCCCTACCGGTCAAGCAGGTACATCGGCAGAAGGTACTACAGGCCCTACTGGTCCAGCAACAGAAGGTACTACAGGCCCTACTGGTCCAGCAACAGAAGGTACTACAGGCCCTACTGGTCCAGCAACAGAAGGTACTACAGGGCCCACTGGTCCCGCAGGCGTCTCGACTAGTTCTGGACTCGAAGGTGTGACAACACTTTCCGCTACCAGTTTAGCAAATGGTGCACAAATAACATCCGATTATTATTTACAATTAGGACCTGCAGATAGTTCAAATCCTGGTTTAGTTACTACATATTCCCAAACATTCGCGGGAGCAAAATCGTTTACTGGAGATTTAAATGTATCTGGAAATGGAACGTTTACTGAGACGGTAACTGCATTATCCTTCAATGCCACATCAGATTATCGTATCAAAGAATATGTAAAAACACTTGACAATAATTACATAATTGACCAATTAAGACCAGTCATATATAAAAATAAACAAACCAAAAAAACAGATATTGGTTTAATAGCTCACGAACTTCAAGAAGTATATCCATTTTTAGTGAATGGAGAGAAAGACGGTGAAACCTACCAAAATGTAAATTACAACGGTCTAATCGCTTTATTAATAAAAGAAATTAAAGATTTAAAACAAGAAGTGAAATCAATAAAGCAAGAAATCATATTAAGAAATTCAAAATAAAGAATAAAATATATTATGATAATATCATATTTTATGGAGTAATCAATTATATAATAAAATTGATTTCTAATATTATAATATCATAATAAATAACCAATCTATTTATTATGAAACCTATTTTATATAATGTTTTATCAGTAATTAATCCACATCCGCGCGACAAAAACATTCGCTTCTTTGAAGAAGGTCATAAATATGTTATTTTAACTGAACCAGAAACACCATACACATCTGTAACTACTTGGAATCATTCCCATTTTCCGCATTTCGACGCAGATGAAGTCATCCATAATATGATGAAGGGTAAAAGTTGGAAAGAAGGTCATAAGTATTGGGGTTTAACACCTAAAGAAATCAAAGACCAATGGAACTCCAACAAAGACGCGGTTGCTGGGGCTGGAACGGACCTACATTTTGAAATTGAATGTTTTAACAATGACCCACGATATGCTTTCAAATATTCAAATAAGGAAATATATGAAATTTATATGGCAGATAATAAAGGAATCCATGAATCAAAGCCGATTGAATGGCAATATTATATAAATTTTATTAAAGACTATCCTCATTTGAAACCATATCGCACAGAATGGTTAATTTATCACGATGATGTAAAAATATCGGGTTCGATCGATATGGTTTATGAAAATACAGATGGAACGCTTTCTATATATGACTGGAAAAGAGCAAAAAATATTACACGAATTAACAATTTCAATAAATTTGCTTTATCTACGACAGTTTGTCATTTACCAGATTCGAATTTCTGGCATTATGCTCTACAATTAAACACCTATAAGACTATTTTGGAAGAAAAATATGGAAAGACAATCAGAGATTTATTCTTGGTTAGATTACATCCACACGCTGAAGAAAAAAACTATGAATTAATCCCACTGCCTGATTTGTCTAAAGAAATCAAGGAATTATTTCTAGAAAGAAAGAAAAAACTATGAGCAGAATCAAAAAATATAATAATGAAACGTCATAAAACAATATAAAACAAAAATCAAATACTATAAATAATATGGATTACGAATCTATTTTTTTTACATGTATGGTAATATGGTATTTTGGTAACTATTTTAATCCCTATATTTTATTTATATTTTTGGAAAAAATAGCCCAAAAAACAAACAACACATTACATTTTATTCAAAATATGAATCTATTCATGATGGCAGATAATATATTTACAGATGATGACAGTGATGATAGCAATAATAGTGATATTGAAAATGATAGTGAAATAACAAAACCTATACCAAAATATGAGGATAAATATTTGGAAGAATATCGCAAAATGGATAAAGACCTGATTCTTGATGAAACCGAACAAGTTTTAAAAGTCCAAAAATACAATGAATTTTTAAAAGAAATCACCGATTCGTATAATATTAAAATTAAAGAATTACAAAAACAATTAGAAGTAAATAATACAAAACTAGATAAATATGAAGGAAATGAAGATGATTATTGTATTTATGATGGAACAGACGAAGATGCTTATTTAGACGAAACGAAAGATGCACGAATTCAATATTTGTTAGACGAAAATAATAAAATATTCATTGATATTGATGACATCAAAAAAAGGTTACAGGCTAAAGAGGGAGAAATCGAAAGCAGTAAAAGTGCGGAAGAAAAAACAAATATTTTTATGATAAATGTTCGTTTAGAAAAATTGAAGGTTTGTTATGTAATGGAGTATACACCATCAGGAAATGTATTGATGATTTATGATAAAGAGCGTGAAACCTTTAAATATTATAGTGACAATACAATACCATACAGATATTTAGAAGTGGTTGGTAGAAAATATGCCAAACAATTTGGTTGTAGACGAATTTTTGTAGATATGGAAGAAGAATTAAAAATAGCCGAAGAAAAATGGGAAAAAGAACGAATCGAAAAGGCGGATAGAGAGGAAAAAGAAAGAATGTTAAAAGAAGAAGCTATAAAAAACCAAAAACCAATTGAACAAAAAAAGAATGTGTTTGCAAAATTTAAAAGTTATAATAAAGAAGCAGGAACTGGCCATGTCAATACAGCCCCCCCTCCAAAAAATAGCATTCCAAATAAATTGACTGAAAAACAAGAAAATGAGAAAATATTAATAAAAGAAAGAGCAAATAGATACACATATGAGGGTAAATTTGCTAATTTTAATTTTCTCAAAAAAGTAGATAGAAAAGTTGTTGATAAAAAATTTGCATTATCGTTTGCGGATTTTAAGAAAATACAAAAAAGCAAAAACTAACTAGAAATCTAATCATGCATTTTCAAGAGTGTAAAAGTGTAATATTTTATAGTAATTAACCACATTTATAATTATGTAATTTGTAAAAATATAATTATAAACTTCTCTTTATAATATAAATGCATAGTCAAACCAGACGTAATAGAAAAACAAAAAATCATAGAAGAACAAATCAAAGAACAACGAATCAAAGAACAATGAATCAAAGAACAAAGAAAATAGCAAATAACTCAAATATATATTTAGGTGGTAGCGAAGGTGAAACTATGAATATGGAGAAAAGTAAAGGTTTTTTTGATATATTAAGTGAAAAAATCGGTAATTATGCAGGCGATGCATTTGATTATGTAAAATCAAAAGGATTAAGATTAGCTGGTGTACAACCCATTAGAATAGATGAAAATAATTCAATGAACGCAACAAAAGAACTCGATGAAAATATAACAAAAGTAAGCGATGCGGCATCTGGGTTAGTTTCTGGCGCAAAAAATATTGGTTCTAATATTTTAAATGTTTTTGACAAAGGATCTGCAACTGTCGTGGAAAAATTCAATAATGTTATAGGAAATAACCTAGTTAAAGAATCTGTCACAGATGCTGCCATGAAAACAGCGGCAATTGGAGAGAAACTATTAGAAAATATTAATGAAAAAATAAGCACCCCTGAATTAAAAGAAGAAACAAAAAAGGTTTTAGAAAACGCAGCGGATTATGCAGAAATTGCAGTGGAAGCTATGGACGAACCAATTAATAAAGCAGTCGATGAGCTAAATAAAGCAGGAACTACTGCTGCGGCTGGAATTGCGTCTGGTGTAGTGAAAGTTGGGACAGACGCATTAGCGGCAGTCCCGGGTGTTGGTGCAGTAATTGAAGTTGGAAAAATGGCGAACGATGCTAGTGCTGCCGCTGGCGATGTAGTGAAAGCGGCTTCTGATGCATCCTCTACTATATCTAGAGTGGTTGAAGAAACCAGTCAAAATATAGAAGAAGGTCTAGAGAAGAAGGAGTTAGAAGGCAACGATGTAGAAAAAAATGGTTGGGTAACACCAAATGACACAAATAATATGAAGGGCGGTATGAAACAATTTAAAGAAATAAACAAAGGTGGTATGAAAATTTATAACAGGGTGAATAATTCGATAAATCAATTTGAAAATCCTTTCGTCACAAGTGGTGGGTCTAAAACAAGACGTAAACTTAACAGCAAACCAAAACCTAAAACCAAACGTGTACGATTTGCTATTTAGTTACTGGCAGCAGGCTCTGTTTCCATTCCTTAAATCCGTTACTTCTATAAATATTAAAAGAACTACCTAGATGGTGTAATGCTATTTCGTATGCTTTTCTATCATGTTCATTCAAAACAGTTAAGTAATCAAATAATTCTTGTTGTTTTTCTAACGGATATTTTTGAATAATGTCTGGTACTTTAATTTGTAAGGATTTAAAATCGATTTCTTTCGTTATACGTTCTTCAGTCATTTCAGTCATGTTATTATCTATGATTTAAAAATATACATATATATAATTTTAAATCAATTTTATTTGGTCGGTGTAATATATCCATTCTATATTTCTATATTATCCGTTATAAGTAACAAAACATATTAGTTTATTTCCACTATTTGTGTTAAATCGAACCTCACTAGTGTTAAACATCTTAGTTATACTAGTGTCTACCGTGTAACTATTTGATACTAAATAAGAGATTAAATCAGGCACTTCGTCCACTATCATTAAATCGTCATCCTTTTTTCCACACCCAGTGTTACAACCACCTAACGACAATAATGCATATCCGCATTGTTTTACTTGATTACATGGGGCTCCTATCTGTGTAAATTCGCTTAAAGGTGGAAAGTTGATACGTCTCACGAATTCTCCTAGAGGACCTTGTGGCGGTAAATTCAATACCACAATATTTTTATAACATTGATTGTAGGTATCTAAATAAGGTTGGCTAAAAAGGGATATAGTTTTCGCTTCTCTCGTTGGAATCATAGGAGACGGATGTTGGTATTTATTGGTGTTTATAGGCACATTTCTAAACTGTGATGTTCTATTGAAATTCATAGAGCCCATAGGTTTTTTAACATTATTCATATTGCTAATAAAATTATACATCTACTAATGTAAAATAAAAAAAGATTTTTACTTAAATTACATTGTATAAAATATTGCCATTTATAAATTGATTGAATCCTCAGTTGTATTTACGCTTAGACTATCTTCATCATCTGCTATATCATAGCTATAATCATAATTTGATGTAAGAAGGCCGCGTTTAATGTTTAATTTTTTAATCATTTTTAGTTCATTGTCTTGGTAGTCATTATCGTCTTCCGACATTTGTTTTTCATTTATAAAATAGGTTATACATTTTTCTAAATTTTGAATACGTTCTTCGTAATTTTTAATGGTAATTTCTTGTTCTTCTATTTTTTTTTCCAAATAACGGCAGTTTTCTACGATTTGGTGATGATTCATCATGGTATCTGGAATAACAGTTAATGCCTTCAATAATATCCAATAGGAGCGCTTGTCATCATCTAGATATAATACACATTTTTCTTGGTTATTGTTTAAAAGTTCTAATAATCTTTGAACCAAGTGATTATTATCATAAAATTTATTAAAATGAACAAATGCGGATTTCATATGCATAACACTAGTACTAATTTCATTGAATCCTGGTTTCTTTAGTATTGATGTAAAATCTACGCGTCTTACTTGTCCAATTTCGTGCTTATGAAATATTTCCATCACTTCTTTTTCTGTGGTAGAGACAGACATACGCGGAATATAGATACTCATTGATTCGGTATTATTGTTATAATTTTTGTTAAGGTTCATTTTTGATTTTGCTGTGCCTGAAATAATTTGTATACTTTTTATATTCATTTGCAAAAGCATTCAATTTTTTTATTATTGGTAAATATAAGTAAAAAAGTTATTGGTTACCAAATACGGTAACCTCACTTTTTATTTTTTTATTTACATAAATGCATTTCTTGTAGTATTTCTATTTTTATAGTTTTACTATTCGTTCCTATTCCGATGTCACTTCGTTCCTATTCCAAGGATAACTAGGCATACCTTCCCTTCGATTCGCTATTTCTAACATATCCAACAGATTATTTACTCTGGGGAGTCTTTCTCCAGGATTAAAATTGCGAATAATTGCGCGCATTTTTTCAAAAACATTATTTTCTATACGAAATAACTCTTCTTGAGAATCATCATATTCTTTGTGTTCCAAAAGAATAACTTTTACCAAGTCCTCCATGGTAATATCGTCATCTAAAAGTTTATCAACAATAAATTCGGCTGATGGTCTTGGTGGTGGGTCGCGTATGCGGTCTCTAATACCACTATAGTATTCGTTTTCGTCCTCTTCTTCTAGGTCTTCTTGTTCATGTGTGTCTCCGTGAATATTATTCATAAAGAAACGGAAACCACGAAGTGAGTCGTCATTAAACATATCTTCCTCTTCGTAATCGCTATCAGTTTCGTCATCATCGTCTTCTTCTTCCTCTTCATCCTTTATTTTTTCAGCCATAGCCGTTCGGCAATAAGGGCATCCAAAACCATTATGGGCTACAGAAGTCATCAAACAATTTGCGTGGAAACAATGACCGCATTCAGTAGTGACACAGTTTTTATTGAAATCAATGATTTCCATACAAATAGGGCATTCCTTTTGAGTGTTCATTTTCGTAAGTTATAGACGTTGATATTTTTGTTGTATAATATTATATGCTCATAAAAAGCAATTCAATTTTTTTACAATTGTGGTATAATTTTGTTTCACTAAATTTTTGAATCTTTGTGGCGGTGCCTTTTTTTCAGTGTCGTTTTTTCAGTGGGATTTTTTTGGAAAATTTATATTTTTTAAGTGTAAACCCAAACATGTGTATAATAAAAAAATTGAAATGCTTTTATCATAAATATATTATCATACACACAATCAAAAACAGTTTTTAAAATGTCCGCAATCAACAATATCAGTCTTTATATTCCTCATATCTTTGCTAATTATAGTAAGGAAAATGTTGCCAAGGTATTTGAAACCTTGAAAATAGGAAAAGTAAAAAATATAGATTTTATCTCCAAAATGGGCAATGACGGTAAACCTTTTAATGCCGCATATATTCACTTTTATTGTTGGTATGATAATATAGGTGCTGCCAATTTTCAAGAGAAAGTCTTGCATAAATCACCTGCAAAATTAATGTACGACGAACCTTGGTTTTGGCTTGTTTTAGAAAACAAGGGTAAAAAAATCGTCTCTGGAGACCGTAAGAAATGTTTAGATATTGGTGATTTAAATAAAAGTTTTATTAGTCCTGAAAAAACAACCGACTTTGAAACCAGTCCTAGAACCCCAACAAAGGGAAAGAACACTGCAACCGTTGACATGGGTAATGTCGTATTCAATATGAATAATGCATTTGAAAAACAAGAATATAGTCAAATGATGGACGAAATGGCTGAATGCGAAGTTGCTATGGAAGAAGAAGACCATTGTCTGATTAGCATTGACGGACGTTATGTTCAAGAATTAGAACAAGCAAACAACGAGTTAAGAATGCAATTAGCGCAAATGCAGAATGCTTATTATGCGGAATGCATTAAATCACAAAGTCTCGCGCAAGCATTGCAAATGGTAAACAATAAAGAAAAATAAAAAAGAAAAAACAAAAAACAAAAAACAAAAAGTAAAAAATAGGCGTTTCCAATTGGATTCACCTATTTTTTACTTTTTGTTTTTTGTTTTTTGTTATCTACTTTTCGAATACTCTTCTTTGAAATTTTTCTCTCCATTTCTTGCTATATATTTGCATTTTTCTCATAATGAAACAAAAAGATGAACCTGAATGAACATGATAACCTAATTGAGACATTTTTGAACTTATAATGTCAATTTTAGGGTTTTCCGACCACATGAAACTTTCTATATCAGCTTTTACAAAACCCCAATTTTCCGTTAAAGTTATGGCTTGCCAGGCATTTTACATACATTTCTCGGTCGTGGTTATTATTTATATATTCAAATTGTCCAGGAACTAAAATGTCGATTGAGACTGATACAATAGGTTCTATATTCGGAAAGGATGAAATATGTATATGTCTAGAATTTGTTGTATTCATAACATTTCTAGAAGAAGGCGGATGTAATAATAGTTCATTGTCTTCGCTTGTAAATAACGATGTCATATTGTAGTGTATAATTATCTTTAGTGTTATATCATTTGAATATCTAAATTTTATTATTATTATATATTATATGCCAAGACCCAAAGGAAGTAAAAATAAAAAACGTAAAAATAGTAACACTAATCAATCACAGAGAAAAAAAACGTCCTCTGAAAAAGAGAAAAAAGATAAAAAAACACAAAAAAGAAATAATGATAATAATAAGACACGCAAGAAAAAAGTATTCATTATAGAATCATCGTCATCTCTGGTTTCGCCTGGATTAAAAAAAATTGAGTCTATTTTTTTTGATAATACAGGTGTAAACAAAACAGATTTAAAGATGAATCAATCTATGAATACAATGATAACTTCTCCTGTCACGACAAATGTTTTACCAAGCGGACGTTTAAATGAAAAATTTATCGATATTATGGAACAATTGGCAAATATTATGCTGAAACAAGGCCAACCATTTCGTGCTCGCGCTTACCAAAAAGCCCAAGAAACCATTATGGCTTATCCTACCGACATTTTAAGTCCAAATGATTTAAAAGGTAAGCCAGGCATTGGAACTACTATTATGGAAAAATTAGAAGAATATGTAAAAACTGGCACCTTGAGAATTCTAGAAAGAGAAAAAACGAATCCTGTAAATATTTTGGCGGATGTTTATGGCATAGGACCGAAAAAGGCCAAAGAATTAGTGGATAAAGGAATAACGACGATAGAAAAACTTCGTGAAAATCAACAATTATTAAATGATATCCAAAAAGTGGGACTTACATATTATGAAGATGTTTTAAAACGAATTCCTCGTTCTGAAATAGAACAATATGAAGAAATTTTCGATAATAATTTTAAGAAGGTGGGTAATACACCCAAATCACGGTTTGAAATTGTTGGTTCTTATCGTCGCGGAGCGCAAAGTTCAGGCGATATTGACGCAATTATTACATCCGAAAACCCCAAGGTGTTTGTCAATTTTATCGACGAATTAATCAACCAAAAAATAATTTTGGAAGTTCTATCACGCGGACCCACGAAATGCCTCGTCATTGCAAAAATCCCTTCTTCTGATTCAGCACGTCGAGTTGATTTCTTGTATACTAGTTTGGATGAATTCCCTTTTGCTATTCTATATTTCACTGGAAGTAAAATGTTCAATACCGTAATGCGTCACCAGGCGCTTCAAATGGGACTCACTATGAACGAACACGGTCTGTATACATTACATGAAGGGAAAAAGAAGGGAGCCAAAGTAGAATGGTCCTTCAAGGATGAAAAGGATATATTCGATTATTTGAATATGGAATATAAGACACCTGTAGAACGCGTGGATGGTCGTGCGGTAGTTATTCGAAGTAATGTTAAAAAATCAAATATTATTGAATCGTCTGCACCTTCTACACTCGTGCAAAAAAATATAGAGAAAAAACCAAAGAAAATATTTATTATAGAAAGCGATGATTCAGACAGTGATGAATTATCAAACAATCAGATTATTCAACCACATATAACTATTCAACCAACTATAACTATTCAATCGAACAAAGAAAATAAATCTATCATTGATGTCGCGCATGATTTTAAGAAAAATGGTATTTCTGTTTTGGATAAATTAAATGAAAATCAATTAACATCTGTTCTTCGCGAAGCCAATAAAGCTTATTATAACGAACAACCATTTATGACTGACAATGAATATGACATTGTAAAAGAATACACCGAGAAAAAATATCCAAATAATAAAGCGCTGGTTGAAATAGGGGCTCCTATTGAATCTGGCAGTCGTAAAGTCACATTACCCTATCATATGGGTTCCATGGATAAAATTAAACCAGATACAGGTATTCTTGCAAATTGGATGGGAAAATATAAAGGACCTTATGTTTTATCATGTAAACTTGATGGAGTAAGCGGACTTTATTCGACGGAAGGGTCCAGCCCTAAATTATATACTAGAGGTGATGGTAAAGTTGGTCAAGATATTAGCCATTTAATACCTCATTTGCGTTTACCAAAAACAAAAGGTATGGTTATCAGAGGTGAATTTATTATTCCAAAGGCTATTTTTGAATCAAAATACAAAACAAAATTCGCGAATCCTAGAAACATGGTTGCAGGAATCGTAAATCACAAGACTATAAACGATTCCGTAAACGACTTACATTTTGTCGCATATGAAGTAATTAAACCAACCAAAAAACCATCTCAGCAAATGGCTCTTCTCGCTACACTCGATGTGGATAACGTCCTCTATAAAGTAGAAACTGCTTTATCCAATGAATTATTATCACAAACATTGGTAGAATGGCGTAAAAACTACATTTATGAAATTGATGGCGTTATCGTTACAAACGATGCGATATACGAAAGAAAAGAAGGCAACCCTGACCACGCGTTCGCATTCAAAATGGTTTTATCAGACCAAATAGCAGAGGCGAAAGTATTAGATGTTATATGGAGTCCTAGTAAAGATGGATATTTAAAACCACGTGTTCAAATAGAACCCATACATCTTGGAGGAGTGCGTATTGAATATGCGACTGGTTTTAACGGCGCCTTCATTCATGATAACAAGGTAGGTATCGGAGCCATTATTGAAATTATACGCAGTGGAGATGTGATTCCACATATTCGTAAAGTAACTGTTCCTGCTGAACAACCCAAAATGCCGTCGGTCCCTTTTAAGTGGAATGATACCCATGTGGACGTATTATTAGAGGATATTGAATCAGATGAAACGGTTAAAGAGAAAAATATTACTGGTTTCTTCAGAGGTATTGGAGTGGATGGGTTAAGCTCTGGTAATGTCGCACGCATCATTAAAGCTGGTTTTGATAGTGTTCCAAAAATAATTCGAATGACTGTTTCTGATTTACTCAAGGTCGACGGTTTTAAAGAAAAAACGGCTACTAAATTGTATAATGGTATCCAAGAGAAAATAAATTCAGCTTCTTTGATAACCATTATGTCGGCTTCCAATGTCTTTGGTAGAGGCTTTAGTGAAAAGAAATTTGAATTAATCATGGACACTGAATCTGGTTACCCTGATGTTTTAGTATCCAGCGAAACGGATGCGCAAAAAATAGCAAAAATAGCAAAAATAAAGGGTATGGCGATTAAATCCGCCGAAGCTTTTGTAGAAAAAATTCCGCACTTTATTCAGTTTATAAAGGAGGCAGGCCTTGAGAAAAAATTGACGGAGTATAATAATGAGAAAAAGTCATTGGTCGACCCATCGCATCCGTTATACGGTAAATCAATTGTCATGACTGGATTCAGAGACGATGAATTACAACAAAAAATTAAAAATCTAGGCGCTAAATTGGGTTCTAGTGTTTCAAAAAATACCTTTGTTGTTCTAGTTAAAAATATAGAAGAAGATAATGGTAAGACGTCTGAGGCAAAAAAATTGGGCATACCTTTAATGACGCCAGACGAATTCAAGAACAAATATTTATAAACCATTTAGGAAGGACGAAAGAAACATTTAGATATATATGTAAACATAATAAAAACTTTCTTTCTATATGAAGTATATATAATATGTTAAAATATATATTTTTATTTGCTTCATTCTTAACGGTTTTTTCTGCTAAAAATGGTCTACGAGAAACATCGTTTGTAGAAGGCGATGAATGGAAACAATTTGCGAACTTTCAAGAAAGATTTAACAAACGTTATGAAACAATTCAGGAACTAGAAAATCGTTTCGAAATTTTCCGTTCTAATCTTGGTTACATAATTAGCCACAACTTGGAAAACAATAAAAATTTTACCATGGGTGTCAACCAATTTACCGATTTAACCCCTGAAGAATTCAAGAAAATATACTTGAGCGGTTATAAGCCATTACAGTCTTTCGGTTGTGGTTTTTTTTCTAGCCATGGCTCTAATGTACCTTCTTCTATTGATTGGACAACAAAGGGTGTTGTAAATTCAGTAAGAGACCAAGGACAATGCGGTTCATGTTGGGCGTTTGCTACGACTGCTAACGCTGAAAGTGTTTGGGCGATTTCTAGTGGCAATCTTTTAAATTTATCTGAAGAATTTTTAGTGGACTGTGCAACTGGATTGGGTTATTTTAATATGGGTTGCAACGGCGGCAATCCAGATTCTGCTCTGAAATATATGATTAACAATGGTCAGTGCACAGATGCATCATATCCATATACATCTGGTGTTACCAAAACAGCTGGTGAATGTCAAACATGCACCTCTGCCAGAGTTAAATTTTCTAGCTGTTCAGATGTTACACCAAAGGACCAAGTTGCCCTACAAGCAGTGGTGGCTCAACAACCAGTCGTTATTGCCATTGAAGCGGATACACGTTATTTCCAAACGTATTCGAGTGGTATTTTAACAGATGCGATAAAGTGTGGAACCAATTTGGACCATGCAGTAGAAATTGTAGGTTACGGAATTGAAAATGGCATTGATTATTGGAAGGTGCGCAATTCATGGTCTGACACATGGGGTGAAGCTGGTTATGTTCGCATTCAAAAATCATCGTCTACCGATGACATTGGTGTTTGTGGTATTGCTGCACAGCCAAGTTTTATTTCGGTGTAAAAAATATTATATAAAAAAATTATTTAAGAAAATATTCATAATATAAAATAACTATGAATATTTTATTAACCAAATCATTTTTCAGATTATATCATGTGCACTTGAAAAATTCCAATAAAAAATTTTATTCGTCTACTAATCCAAATGTAGTATATTTTGGGTGCTATCCAAGTGAAAAAAATGTACAACATGTAAAAGAGCAATACGATATATATTATCCAATAGATATATATCAGCTTTATTATCCAACGAACAATTGTGAACATTATCATACATCAAAAATTACAAATTATCCATATAATTTTTTACACATTGTACATTTAACTTGTATAAACATTTGATTTAGAATAAAATATTCATTATATGTATAGTTACTATGAACACACTTCCAAGTATAAATAAACAAACGAAACATATTAGAAGTGCTGCGTTATTAAATGCCGCAAAAAATACAATAAATTCAGTTAAAGATATTCCAAAAGGTATTCATTTTTCGTTATCCGCGCCCCAAAGTTTATCAAAAAACCCATTAAACATGTCATTAGAACCATCAAAAACGCTATCTTTAATACCACCTGAAACATTATCTCGACCGCTACCAAAAGTAAACTCATATACAACCGAAGAAAACGCTGCGTCACGAATGAAATCTCCAAAATTATCTTTAATAATTCCGCCTGAATATACAAGTATACCAAAAATTTATAAAAATAAATTTTCTGATAGTACAAATATGATTGTACCTCCATTTCCACATACAGAGTCATTTTCATCTACAAATTCATTACCTCTCCCTCCTATTAAACCGCAAAACAAACTACCTAAACTAGGTGGTACAAAACGAAAAAGAAGTTTAAGAAAAAACCAGGGAAAAAGGAGACTATCTATAAAAAGAAAACATGGTAGTAAATGTAGAAAACGACAATATAAAAAAAAATAAAACTTTTATAATTGGTTTACAATAGTTTTATTTTTTTCTAAAATATTTCCTAGATTTACGATTTTTTGCCTTGATTTTTGACTTGGTTTTTGATTTTATATTTGTTCTTGATTTTTTTATTTTTCGTAAACGTCTTTTTTGTGTTTTTTTTCCACCCATAACTGGTTTACATATTTGCCCTTGTTCCTTTTCATCTTCTTCCACGGTGTAACGGTTTTTACTTGCACACCCTTCCGTGTTGATATAAATGATGGGTGGTTGGCTACGCATATCTTGCTTTCCGATGGAAATTATTTTATAAGATTTTATTTGTGAATGTTCCGTTTCTGGCTTACTTGGCTGTAAAATATATAAATCATCTAAATTGTTCGAAATCAATTTCGTTAACCAATCCGATATTTCACTATTTGTAATATCAACATTAAACGGTATGATTTTATATCCATGTTGGTCAAAATAATATGTTTTATCATTATATATTTTTATATAGGGGTTTGTCGAAAAACGAGTGGATTCTAATACCTTTATTTTAGTTCCATCAGATAACTTAAGTGTTTGTTCTTCATAATTTTTCATCCGGTAATCTTGTTTCACATCTTTAGGTGTTCTATTAAAGGGAGACGATAATTTTGCCATAGTGTTTGGTTCTATTTTCCATGTAGACGTTTTTATTTCGGTAGTCATATAATACTAATATATAAAAATATTATTAGGTGCTATATTTTAGATAGTATTCTCATTGTGTAAAGGTGTATCAATTTCAAAATCAAATTCTATTAACTCTTTTATATTGGTTTTCATTTTTGAATACATAGCATTTCGAAGTTTTATATATATAGAATCCTGTTTAAAATCAATACTCATTATTTTTATAAGAATCTTATTACATAATTCCGCTAATTTTTCATTTGTTTTGATTTCGCATTTTTTTGTCATTTTCCAATCAGAAAATGCCTTGATTACTTTTATATGAACCTTGTTTAAAAACTTTATTAATCGTTCTTTCGTTAATTCTACCCAACTATTGTTTGTGTTGTTTGTCTTGGTATTATCATAAATATAAAATACATTTTGTTTTTGAACAAACGCAAACATCACGTTTTCGCATTCATCAACATTATAAATGGTTCTGGAAAATATATCATTTACTATATCATAAAACGAATGGTCTAAAAGTTTTTTTATATCATCTTCATTCACCACAATTTTATCTATAATTGTTTCAAATACAATACTTGGTTTCCTATTTGCATTTAACCACCCTAAAATATTTATTTTTTTCTTCTTTTTAACAACCCATTTATTTAATTCGTCTACTTTCTCTTCCAATCTGGAATATCTTTCGCCTAATTCAATTAACATTTGAAACATTTTTCGTTGCGTTGGAATTGGTTCCTCTACGTCATTATATAATGAATCAATGATTGGATTTATACTCGTTTTTGTTTTTGTTTTTTGTAACAATTCGCAAATTACCACATGTTTATCCAAATTTACTCTTTTTATATAACTCTTTCCACAATAGACACAACATAACGACGGTTGTTTAATTTTATTGGGAATATTACTAGCTAATTTATTCATATTTTACCATTTGGATATATATATTTATTAATATCAATTTTTTAAAATAAATAATAACTACTATTTATATATGTCAAATTGTCAATTTAAAACCGCATTAATATATAACAATCCTAATAAATTATTTGGTTTAAATCCATTTTATTATAGATGGCGTGTTTGTGATACAAATTTAAATGGAAATACACCTGCGGACCAATATCAAAAATTAAAACTCATCCAAAACACCGTTCGAATACCTAGTTCTTTATATACATCAAATTTAGGACCATTAAATGCTTATCAAAAACCAACTGCCGCTACACATGGCGTATGTTGGAATCAAATGAGTGATAGACCTGTGCCCAGTGTTCAAAAAGCCACCGTTCCCACCGGGTTTAACAATAGTTTAAATACACGTCATTCATCCGTCACATCTAGCAAACCTGGTGGTCAAACACCAGGAGGCATTGGCTGTGATATTAAACATAATTCATATGATAGATATTTAAATCGGTTAAAAGGCAAAGGACCTTTAAGACGTGGGGTGATTCCAGCAAATTTTGGAGCACCACTACCATTTAATCCAGCTTTCCCTATTTATGGCGGCAAAACTACCAAAACAAATATTGTAAGTGGTTGTGATTGTCTTATTGGTAGTCAAGCTGCAAAATTAAAACAAAATATTCAAATTTATAATTATCCTCTGTGGCAGCCAGACCCATTGGGCAGTTGTGGTTTCAATGTAGGAGATTATGTTTATGCGATGCAAACGGGTAACGATTTTTATACAAGAGCCATTGTTTTAAGCATAACAGACGATGTTTATACGATAGAATTTGATAATGGCGCAAAACAGACCGCGACTGGCAATGAATTATTAGTTTATTTCCCTTGTAATTGTAGTTCATCATACACTCCTAAAACGAGTTCACTATATATTAAAAATATAAAATCCAGTGTAAATATTGTATGTACTATTCCTACGAGTTTACTTTCGGGTTATTAAGTGTAAATTTAGACGTTTTTTATTTTTATAAAATATTTGTATTAATTATAATATGCCAGCCAGAATTAAGATGTTCATTTCAAACGGTAATGTTATACCTATTCAACCACGTTCTATAAATCAAACCGCTTTAACTGTTGCAAGAGCGCCCTCTGCTTTAAATGCTTCGATTATCGGACGTATACATAGTGCCAAAGCTGGATGCGGTTCTTGTGGTAGACATTAAATCTATAAAATTATAATATTTTTATTCACTAATATTATAATGTTCAATTTATCTACAATTTATACTACGCCATATCCATCGAATCGATTACATAAGGCTACAAATTTTAAAACTATGTTTGATACCACTTTACTCCCCTATAATAAAATGTATAACGGCTGTTCTAGTAATTTCTGTTATACAACGAGTAAAGGAACCTTTATTTATAAACCGCACGCCGACGTAGGAATGGTGGGACGTTCCGCGGCTGGTTATTTACATCAAAGAAAACGCATGTAAATTGATGTGTATATAATTTCTTTCGTTGTTTTATGTTATTTCAAGGTATACAAAAATAATATAAAAAGTTGATACTAAAACTATATAGATAAAAATCGGTGTATATATATGGAAAAAACGCAAATGGAAAAAATGAACAGTTTTGGTACTATCACTGACACTATTCTTGTTGTCGATAAAAAAAATAGATATACGATAAATAAACGCGCATTACATCTGGTGTATGCGTTTTTAATGTTGTCGTTTACCATATTTAGCCTATTGCTAGTGGGTAATTTTTTTACCAATTTAAATAGTTATACACATATAAATACATCGGAAACTTCTGCAGCTTCTTTACTAGAAAAACAAAATGCAAACAATAATGATGTAAATACTATAAATGGTGGTACTAATAATGTAAAACCTCATTTTGTCGTTATTGTTGCCGATGATTTAGGATGGAATTCACTTGGTTATGCGGAAGATAGTATGGCTTTTGCGACTCCCTATTTAACGTCTCTGGCGGAAAGTGGGATTATTATGGAAAATTTTTATGCGCAAGAAGTGTGCTCTCCTAGTCGCGGTTCTCTTTTAACTGGAAGGTATCCATTATCGATTGGCATGCAATACGGCATGGTTTCCGCTAATGCAGAATGGGGGATGCCCTTAGATGAAACCACCATCGCGGAAGTATTACAAGACTCGGGCTACACTACTCATATGCTAGGTAAATGGCATTTAGGGTATTTTTCACCCAAATTTTTACCAACATCACGCGGTTTTGATAGTTGGACTGGGTATGCGAACGGTGAAAATTATTATTGGTCAAAGAAAAACCCCGACTACACGTCCAATGTAGATTTTATTACTTCCAATAAGTCTTGTTATAAAGCATATGATGGAGAAGATATTCATAATTATTCGACCACTTTTTATACGACGAAAGCAGTCAATATCATTCAAACCCACGATACAAGCACCTCATTATTTTTATATATTGCCTATCAAGCGGTACACGATCCTTTTGTAGATTATGGCAAACATTCGCAAGGTATGCCTGATTCTTATATTGATGATGATATTCTTAGTGAAATTCATCAAAATATAGTTGGCACAACACGCCAAGAATACGTAAAATCACTATATATATTAGACAAGGGGGTCGGTGAAATCGTGGACGCATTGGAAGCAGCGGATATCATGGACAATACCTATATTATTTTTATGTCTGACAATGGCGGTTGTTGGTATGGCGGTGGGCGAAATGGCCCTCTTCGTGGCGCGAAAGGTGCCTTATTTGAAGGTGGAATAAAAGTGGATTCTTTTATTTATAGCCCTTTGTTGTCGAGTAGTGGAACTACTTTTTCAGGGTTGATGCATATTTCCGACTGGTTTCCAACTATTTTGGCATTAGCGCAGATTACATATCGTCCATCGTCTGGATACGAACTCGACGGAGTTAGTCAAATCAACGGCTGGAATGGCAACAGTGTTCCTCGTTCTACCATGTTATACAATATGTATGTAAACGTTTCTGATTTCTATTTCAATATATGGTCCAATGGTTCATTTGCAGTTCGCGATGCACGGTTTAAATTAATGCACACCTACGACGATAAAGATTATGGTGATTGGTATAGCCCAAACGAAGAGTTAGAAGATGACGATGATTTGGATACAGACAATCGATGCGCTCAACAATTTCTAAAAGGTAAATTTACTTATTGGTTATTTGATTTAGTAAACGACCCTTATGAAAAAGTAAATTTGTATTCTTCGACCAATCAATTATACGTATTTGCCAAAGAAAAGTTGTATACATTGTTGCCAGATTATGAAGCCAATTCAAAAATGAAAAAAACGATTGTTTTTTCTAGTAAAGCGGAAGCTTATTGGACAGCAAATGACCATCATATGTTGCCTTGGGCGAATGAATATGAGCTGAATGGAGACGATGATGGGTTTCCTTTATTATGTTAAAGTATATTATAATATACTTACTAAGACAGCCGTTGACCCTAATACAATCGTGCTTACATATGCATAAGTATTCGTTTCGTATAAATGTTTACAATGTTCTTTGTAATATTGATTGATGTCATTTTCAGAAGGTGGTTGTAATATTGCGTCTTTTTTATAGATTTTTTCGAAATTTTTAGGGGTATAAATTTGCATTATATATTCTTGGGTTATATTGTTAACAAGTGAATTTACAAATGTTTCGCGGCTAGAAAACGAATCATTCATTCGTTTATAAGTCTGTATAATAGGACACAATGGTTTTTGGAAATAGTAATTTATAATATGATAATATGGACGATGTTCTATGGTAATCAGGTTTGTTTTTTGCATATGATATTCATGAACTTTTTGCTGTGTTTCTTTTTTTGCATAGGTATATTTGGCATATTCGTTTTTGCAATGATTTTTATCATATTTGTATATATCGCGTATCGTAATATGTAAGGTAACCTCGTGACGATGGGTTGGATAATTTTTACTCGTATAAACATCAGTTAAGAAAGCATGGGAAACATTTTGCAACATATTATTTTGGAAATCTTCTTTGGTAATTTCGTACATTTCGTATAATTTGGTTTCGTCGATAAAGACTAATTCACTTACCATAGGGCATATTTCTTCTAAGAAGGGTGTAGTCACTAGTTTATTGTAATAAATACGGTCGTTTATGTTTATGGTGGATTTTTTCATAAGTTCATCATTATATTTGCGTTGATATATTTCACGTCTACGATTATTGTTGTGGATTTTATTTTTAAGTAGTTCTGCATCTGCAAAGATAAATACAGATGCAAAACAGAATAGTATAATGAAGGTATGGATAATAACGGTCATTTTTGAAATAGTGTCTTTTTAATGGGTATGCTTTGTAAGTTTTCAAAATTTTTATTCAATTTTATTTTTTGTTTTTTGTTTTTTGTTTTTTGTTTTTTGTTTTTTGTTTTTTGTTTTTTTTTTTTTTTTTTTTTTTTTTTTTTTTTTTTTTTTTTTTTTTTTTTTTTTTTTTTTTTTTTTTTTTTTTTT
>Ga0114966_10001379_pt1 | contig 22557 bp, 23 predicted proteins | sample M_130207_XF_Meta_FD_87029 | JGI IMG/M metagenome (GOLD analysis project Ga0114966, IMG submission 87029) | Freshwater microbial communities from Lake Montjoie, Canada to study carbon cycling - M_130207_XF_MetaG | ecosystem: Environmental > Aquatic > Freshwater > Lake | place: Lake Montjoie... | reverse complement strand
TTCTTTTGTCTTAGTTAATGATGATTTAAAATAATTTTTATAGTGGATGTTAAGATTATTTTTTTGATATAAATCGTGTCATTTAAAATAGTCCCCGCTTTAAAACTGTGTTTAAATTATAGAATGAGTAAAATTAGACGTACTGCGAGAAAAAGACAAAATGGCGGCGCTATATTTATGGGAGCTCCAGTTAATTATACTAATCCACCTAATCAACGCCAACCTAATGAGACAATTATGGTAAGGGCTACGACAGCGGGGGGGGGTGTCAAACCTAGGGCGAACTTCTCCAAGAAGGAACAAGAGGCCAAAAATATATATAATACTACTCATCTTAATGAAACAGAATTGGACAATAGATGGGCAAATTTATTTGTTACTATTCCAAATGAATTACGTAAAAAGGTATACGACATATATACGCTTGAACGTAAATTGCATCCTATAGGGTGGTCGACTAGTAAAAATAGCACAAATATGGCGAGGGATACTACTAATGCTCCTACTACTAATGCTCCTACTACTACTAATGCTCCTACTACTATTGTTACCAGTACTGCTGCTAAGCTTCGTAGTTTTATTGGTGGAAAAAGACGTCATAAGCGCACTCATACCAAACGTAATAAGCGTACCAAGCGCAATTAATCAAGAGTATAAAAGACTAACCATTATATTTAACTAAATGGATAAGACTCCCATTATATTAACAGGTCCTCCTGGATGCGGTAAAAGTTACTGGATACAGAAGTACGCGGAGCAACTAAAAAAACAACTATTCGTATGTCCCTGCCGCAAAGATAGAACGCTGCGTGATGGTCGTCAAAAGCTACATATTTGGGGGCGACGAACAGAGCCCGCTATTTTATGGTTAGAGGGCGCTGATGATTTGACACCTGAAGCACAGGCATTTCTACGCCGAATTCTAGAAACTCACGCACAAGACGTCCTATTTATTTTGGAGTGTCGTGACGCAGGCCGTCTTCAGGAACCTATTCGGTCGCGATGTGTAATTAAACGATTATTCCAACCGCGATGGGATGAATTAGAATTCTTTTTAATGAAAACATATAACAATCTTAGTATTGGTGAAATTAAGGAATATTTAAACAAGAACGAATATTCATATCGCCGCGCCAATCAATGTGCGTTCTTACAACTTCAATATCCCGAAGTTTGGAAAACGACCTTAGAGCATCACCGAAAAGAGCAGCTCATAATTAAAAATCAGGTAGCAGATAACCTAATAGATTATATGAAAGAGGGATATAATCCCGAATTACTGCTTAATCCACTATTATCGGATGAAAAGATATTAAAAGACTACGGCAAATGTACTGAATTAGCTGGGTCTCTCTGGGCGTTTTTGGGGAGTGCATTGTACAGGAAGTGCGTTATATAGAGCCCCAAGAACAACAAATATTCAAGAAGAATGAATAGAAGTTCAGATGCGGTGCTTTCGGTGTATTCAGATGCCCGAGCTGAATATACAAAGCAACTATGTTTTTTCCTAGTACCGGCCTATTTCCAGTTTTTTATTGAGTTACTTGAAAAGGGCAAACGTGAATCAGAGCCCAAAAAATTCCTATGGCAATTCCAAACATACTTAAATGAGATCCACGACTGGAACATGGAGAAAGTACAACAGGAAATCCATAAAATCAATACAAATTGTGGATGTGATTATATGGAAGATCTTCTTACCGCTGTCTTCGTCGCCCATACTAAAGTACTAACTGCCATAAGACTCTCTTCAAACAAAAAGAAAATTGAAATCAGCGTACCCAAGGTCGATCATTTCTTATTTAAGGTGTTATGTGAAACATCTAAATTGCTTTGGAGCTCAACCTATTTATTTAGAGATGGTATTCCTGGTATTGAAAAGCAGCAAAACTATCGCACAATTGAGCAAATAATTAATGAGGGTATTTTACAAGCTGTAAGAAGTCTTGTTCCAGTAAAATCAATTCTTAAGGATTTTGTCAGTAATGAGGGTGGCGATGATAGTGATGATGAGAAGGAGGAGAAGGAAGAGAAAGATAAAAAAAGCCCTGATAATGCTTCTACAGTTCTAGAATCAAAATCCATATCTGAAATTCCTCCTCTTGTATCATTGGATGTACCTGTAACACCTGTTATTCAAGTATCAGATCTTGTTCTAGAATCAAAGGATATTAAACCACAGGATATTAAACCACAGGATATTAAACCACAGGATCTAGAACCAAAGGAACTAGAACCAAAGGAACTAGAACCAAAGGAACTAGAACCAAAGGAACTAGAACTAAAGGAACTAGAACTAAAGGAACTAGAACTAAAGGAAGTTAAACAACTACCTGCCCAGACAATTATAATTGATGATAAACCAACAGTAAGTTTTGGCGAATATGATGCAGTATTTGATTCTGACAATCCGCAACAATCCGATATGATTTATGATCCAAAGGATGGTGACGAAAATGATGTTCCGGCTCTAGAAATATTGGACGAGCAAGGAACGTCACTGACCGAAGGATTAGATTTTGATGATTTGGATGAGAAACATGCTAAATCTGAAGATCTGGGTACAGATGACTATGAAAGCCTAGCCTAAGAACTTGATAAACCAGCTAGTGCGGTGAGGAGGGCTGTGTTTTTCTCGCAACAATCAAATAATGATGCCAAACTGGTTCCCCTGGATTTTTGTTGGAGGCCTAGTCTTTATTGCGTTGAGTTTCACAGCTAGCAAATACAAGGACAAAGATTATAAAAAAATACAAGTTTTACAGGACTTTATAAGTGGTTCAATATTAATTGGTTTTACAGGTGTTTTGGTACCTGATATGTTTCCAAAAATGGGACTACCAGAATCATTGCCTGCTTTTGGAATGGGATTGGGGAGCGATGATTTAGATTTACAGGTGGGCCCTCCTCGCCTAGCAGGTAGATAATTAATTTCTTTTTGGGAGATAGAAAATGCCGACAACCATTTATGATAGTTCATTAATTACACAGCGCCGCCGTGCTAAGGCCGAGTCCGGTTCCTTCATATCTCGTATTTCTCCTTGGAATTCTAATAATACCTCTAACCAACCGAATACTGGATATACCCCCATGTTAGGTATATGGGATCAATCCATTATTAATACTGTAAAGAATGGAAATATGAAATTTTACAGAAAAGGCGACGGCGGTTGCACGACAGTTAGCAATGGATGCCCTTGTGAACCGTTAGCAGCTACTGAATGCTGCGGAACTAACTAGATATCCTTAATTATATTTATATAATATTTTAAAAATAAGCAAAATTGTTTTATTTATTTTTATATATATCATAAATATCTAGGTACCAATCGAATAAACTGTAGTATCTTGTGGAATTTTTTGTTTCCATTTATATTGTTGAAAAACGGGTTTATGAACTTGATCTTTTGGAACCGCATTATGTACATCTTGTGCAATTCGGATATATAAATCAAATCCTTCATATTTTTCATTACCATCTTTATCCTCATAAATTGTCTCGCCATCTTTATTTACAGTCCAGCTCCATAATAAATTAAATAGCGGCGATTTTGTCTCAAATACTTTCCAGTTGCCCTCTTGACTTATTATGGAAACTCCTTTACCCTTCTTCTTATCAGGTTTATCATCAAAAAGACCATCAATTAAACTAATGGCTAGGCGAGATAAATCAAAAGATGGATTTGGCTGATGTTTTGGTTTACTATGATCAAAAAAGGGTCCAAAATTATATTGATCGCCTGCTTCTTGATCGGGCCAGTGATCATCAGAGACCCAAAGATGTCGTCCTAATCTAAAAATAGCACGACCAAAATCTATTATACTAAAAATCTTTCCAAATGTCGGCACTCTCCAAATAGTTCCATCCTTTGCTTTATAATATAAAAACTTTATATCTGTTGCTCTCCAAACAATATTATTTGAATGGAGGTCATTATGTGTAAAGCATATTGATTGTTGTAGAAAAGTAAGTGCCGCAATTATTTGAAAAAGCCAGGCAATCCAGCGTGCTTCCCAACCTTGAGATCCACGTTCTTGTCCGTCAATTTCATCTTTATCCAGAAGATTGTCCATGACACCCTCCTGTGCTTCTTGATATATTAAAATAACTGGCATATTTGGAATTTCAATACAAATATCAATATCAAGCTCTATGGACTCATCTGATGTTGATCCTGATCCTGATTCTGATCCTGATTCTGATCCTGATCCTGATTCTGATCCTGATTCTGATCCTGATCCTGATTCTGATCCTGATCCTGATCCTGATTCCGATTCTGATTTTTTTGAAGATACGCGCTTTGTAATTTTTTTATTGATTTCAAAGATATCTTTAACATTTTCTGCTTCTTCATCAATATTATCAAAAGTAATAGATTTAATCGATTCAATATCAGAATTGTCAGACTCTTTATTAATAATTGGTTCTAATTCAGGAATATCATCATTAGCATCGCCATCATTATCATCAAAGGGGCATGTTGTAATTCCTTTGTAGATTTCTTCAAAATTAGGAATCTCTTCAATATCTTTATCGCCACGAATAACTGTTAAACGGGCACTATGTGATTTCATACCCTTCCAAAACCAGCGGCATTGTCTATAAGTGTCATATTCCTGAGATATATTAAACTGATAGGATTTACTTATTCCCGTTGTCGCACCATAGTGGAGAATACAATGTGGAGTTAAATTTAGTTCTCTAAAACGACTAAGTACAAAATTAGCAACAGTATCAACATATGCTTGATTATTATGACTATGTAGTTTTGTCAGGGTTTTTTTCCAGGTATTCTCACTTTGTGGAAGTAAAGGATGCTCTGGAACAATGTATTTTTCCTTAATTAAATCAATTGGATTAAGTAAATGTACGGTTTTAACGAATGTTTTACAGGGTTCAGAGGCATCTGTGTTATCAAGGCTAGAATATGGTCTTCGTGTAGTATCCCATATTTTTACCCTTAGTTCATCAGGTTTAATCCAGGAATCAATATAATATTTGGAAGGCAATTCAATATTTTTATGTGAAAGAGATGATTCAGGAATTTTGAAGATATCTAGTGCTGGATGATAACGTTGTAAATGTAAATAATTGGAGAAGTTATTAATTTCATTCTCAGATATATCCCGTTCTCGACAGGATTGATTCTGAAGGGTCTGGAGAACTGCTTTCATCTTCTTGTTTGAAAGAGTTATACGTGTGTTTGTATAGCGCACTAGTTATTTTTGTCTGTACTAGAATACAAGAATGTCATCACAGGGTGGAGTAAATGTTAACCTCCGGAAGTTTGTTATGAAATCTGTTCCACAAGATGCGGTTGTGGTATTTATTGGGCGGCGGCGCACAGGTAAATCAACTCTCGTTCGCGACCTGTTATTTCATCATCAAGATTTACCAATGGGTTGTGTTATTGCAGGTACAGAGGAGTCAAATGGCTTTTTTAAAAAGATGGTGCCGCCAATGTTTATTCACGGTGAATATAATCCCGTTATTTTGGCAAATTTCGTAAAACGACAAAAACTTGTTATGAACAAGATCCAACAAGAATCGGAACGTGGCGTTAAATCAAATATTGACCCTCGCGCATTTTTGATTCTTGATGATTGTATGTACGATGATTCATGGACACATGATAAAAATATTCGATATTTATTTATGAATGGTCGATGGTTAAAGGTATTTTTTGTGATTACGATGCAGTTTCCACTAGGTATTCCTCCAGCACTTCGTACAAATGTAGATTATGTATTTATATTAAGGGAGCCTTATAAGAATAATCGTGAGCGACTTTTTACAAATTACGGATCTGCTTTTCCATCATTTGAGTTTTTCTGTCAAATGATGGATCAATGTACACAGAATTATGAATGTTTAGTAGTTAATAATAATACACAGAGTAATAAATTGGAGGATACAATATTCTGGTATAAAGGAGATATTCACGGTGATTTTAAGTTAGGTGCGCCTGAATTATGGCGTCAGTCTGAGATGTTATCGCGTATTAAGGAAGAAGATGACGTTAATATGTTTGATCCAAGACAAAGTACTAAACTAAGAGGCCCCGCAATTAATGTCCAGAAGAAATATTAATAAATATAAGAAATGACTATGAAAGTTAAATCAGCTGCTGGTAAGCTATTTACTATATTAATTATTGGAATGGTGCTGTTTTTAGTATTAATGCCAGGGGTTTCCGAGGGATTTATGGATACTATCCGTTGTGGAGTTGATTTATTACCGTGTTCAGGAGAACGCATACGGTGTATGAATGGATATTGTAAATCAGACATCCCTTCTAAGCTTCCACTACTATCTGATTTGCCAATGACACCACCTACAAAATATCTCTATACTCCTTCTCAATCTAGCATATATGTCAATGAATAAAACCTATGCTTTTGCTAGAAAATGGCCCGCTCTAAATCAATGGGAATTGGTGCGATGTTTATTCTACTTGTAGTGTCCGTTGTTTTACTACCTATAATTGTGCGTTATATTGAAGGACTTGAAGTTACACATTTTGCTACACAAGGATTCCAAGATATTGCAAATGCTAATGGACTAGCTGAAGGAGGTGTAGCAGGTGTTCCTGCTATTGGATCGTCTTCTCAGTTACCAAAGTGGCGTCCCGACCCTAATACCGACTATCTCTGCCGTTCACCGAATGAAGATGGACAACCATGCCCTGAGGGTCAATTCTGTGATGGTACGTCACAAGCGTGTATTCCTAATTATGTAGGTGGCGAAGTTCCAAGCACTGGATATTTCTCTTAGACCGATTAATAAAATATCATTATTTAAATAATATAATTTTGCTAATCAATTATTCGTAATTAACATCACTCATTTTTCCAAAAGAGTTAGTTGTAGTCTCAGGTTGTGCAACTCCATTCTTGAAATCAAGATTTGCCATATTTACGACTGTATTTTCAACCACAGTATTTGTAGCATCCGTTACTTTTTCAACTGTAAGTACGGCCTTCTCCATCTTACGCTGAAGTGCTACATCACCCGTACCAGCAAACATGTTACCAAATGTATCAGATGGACTGGTGCTAGTACCGCCAAATACCTGCTTTGCATTAGCTGTAGCACCACCCTTTGAACGTTCTTCAAAGTATTTATCACGATTATCTTCGTTTTCCTTATACTTGCGCATTAGAGTATTGAGCTCATCTTGGGCATATTCTTGATCGGCAATTTCATGGGGTTGAGGGTCCCACGGGAGCCATTTACCTAGATCACCAATAAAAATATTGTGATATTTATCCTTGCCCTGTAGTTTTTTGGCCTTGAGTTCTGCCTCTTTAGGATTGCCATAAACTCCACGAACTTTGAGACCGCGTACGGATGTACGAAATTCATTCACTGCATAGAACTCATCCTCAAGTTTAGTCTTGTTGGCAAACATATAATTATCATATGCTTCTACAATTGTTGTCTTCTGAATATCAGCTCGATTCTTTTGAACAAAAGGTTCGTACTCACTCATGAGCGTTGTGATATTCATCCGATTCTTACGACAAATCGTAGCTTGATCATTTTGATCATTCTTCTCAAGCTCCTTGATACGTTCATCGAGCTGATCATTAATATTTTGTACAACGCCAACCATATATTTTTCAAGATTTTTGATCTTCCAATCAACTTCATATGATTCTAGAAACTTCTTAAAAAAGAATATATCCTTTTTGTCAAGGACTTTCTCCGGACTGATAAAACTTATTAGAACATAACGCTGTCCTGGAACTTCTGTGTCCTCATCCAAGAAGTCTTCAACTACGGTGGTCGTACTTTTATCCGTCATTGGCTATCTATCATTTTTGAGTATTGAAGCTTTAAACTCGGATTTAGATTTGTAGACGGGTTTTTTTCTTACGGTTAAATATAAAGAATGATGGGCTACGGTTTTGCTGAGATTGTCAATCGCATAATTAAATACCTAATTGAGGGCCTAGTGATTGCGGCGGCGGCGATCTTAATCCCCAAGAAGTCTCTACCCCTTGATGAAGTGGCGACCCTCGCTGTGCTCGCCGCCGTGGTCTTTGCCATACTTGACGCAGTGTCACCAAGTGTCGGTGTTACTGCTAGACAAGGAGCCGGTTTTGGATTGGGCGCAAATCTCGTGGGCTTCCCGCGCATGTAAGAAATCACCCATTTTTGAATAATCACGAATCCATTTCGTGTATTACTATAAAATGTACGATGACCCCCACCCTGCGACGATTCACTAAAATCTTTAAAAATAACATATTTTCCAAATTGTTGGATATTATGTTGTTGGATTAATAATTGTATAACGAATTGTATTATCAAGTTTTGAAATGTGTGATTCATACCGAATGTAGCCTTTAGCATATACCGGTTTTGAGCTAATAAAACTACATTGTGGTTCTATTCCGTCTAAACGCCGAATCTCATTTTGAATAACTTCTTTCCAATCATATATATCTTTCCAGATATCTAGTTGATTGATATGAATGATTGAGAAGCCTTCTTTGACACAATACTTAATTTTTTCAATATCTTTTACTTGAACATTTTCAGGAGCCTCCCAATTAGAGATTTGTGTAAAATGTTGCTCCCCATCAACTTCTATCAGAATCTTTTTGGAAATAGATCCGAAATCAAACGGCATTATATTTCCTGTATTGGAAAAGCGACACCATGGAAACCGAAGTTGTGCGGTCCATTCTCCATCTTGTGATTTTAGAAAGGTATGTATTTTTGCTTCTGTTTTCTTTTTACAATAAGGACACCAATATCCAGTCAATACATTATATAATTTTGATTTAAATTCTGAATGACATAGGTCGCAATCAAATATACATGTCGTTTCAGATCCTTTAAATAATTTGCGTGGAGAAGTTGTATTGTTTATACTCCAGCAATGTATTTGTGGATGAGACGCAAATGATTTTTGAAAGCATGAAATACAATCTTCTTTTTCACATAATTTTTTATTAGAGCAATATGAACATTGATGATCTCTATTATAATATTTATTAGGTGTTGTTTCATATATATGAAAACAAATTATACAATTGAATTTTATTTTTTTATTAGATTGAAGAAATACATGTCTTGATTGTATTTCATTATCTGAATTCCATGCTTTATCCATTTCATGAGAAGCACATGATTTCTCAAAACATATTATACAATCATCTTGATTACACAATTGTTGACTTGTACAAAAGGGACAATGTTTATCATTATTAATACTATATAATGCAGATGAAAACGAATGTTTACAGTCTGTACAATCAAACCAACATTTCTTATCCGAACTACGCATAACTTGTCGAGGTTTTAGTTCATTTTTACTAGACCATGATTCTGCCATAGGATGTGCTGCGAATGATTTTTGATAACAGAAGAGGCAATTGTCTGCATCACATAATCCATCACGATTACAATATTTACACCATTGTCCATTTGATACATTACATAAACTAATTATGATTTCATGTCCGCAATCTGTACAATCAAACTTAAATTTTTTATTACTACTTTTGGTAACTTGGATAGGTTGAAGTTCATTTTGTAAACTCCAACAGGATGCTCGTAGATGGGTGGCAAAGGAACGTTCATAACATACAATACATGATTCTAAACCACAAAGTATCTTTTGTGTAATAGAACAACTCATTTTTAGTTTCTCTAACATATCTATACGAATCAATTTTAAGTCCTGGATTTACAATAGGTCTTAATTTGATAATCTATATTGAAAAGAAGTAAGATTATTCGAGACCCTGTTTTGATCTAGGTGCCAACCTTGTCAGATTCACGGCGCATTTAATAAAAATATAAAAACACCGAATATAAAAGTCAGTTGCTATATATATATATACATAGCTATATATAATGAATGAATCACAATCTAATAAAGTAGAATCTCCGCCAGATTTATTTAAAGACTGGTGTTCACAATTTTATGCCAATAAAATGCCCATTGGAGCTGGACTAAATGCTAATTTATCAACAATTCAACCTAATAATACACCACATAGCAGGACAGTTTATATATATAAAATAGATTATAATACAATAAAATTATCATTTATTACGAATATTTTAAGTAGCAAATGTAATGATATTAGATATAATTCAAACGTATCTCTTTTATTTCTATTAGGTGATAAACAAATTACTATAAATGGTACTGCTATTATTGGTGATAATGAAACTAATTGTAATGTATGGAATAATAGAACAGATGCTCAACATATTTCTAGTTGGAAAAAATATAATATGCTTAATCTAGCGCAGTCTAATACTATAGAAAAACGTAATATAACTCAAATTAGCTCTAATATTATAATGCCAAAAGTACCTAATTGGGGAGTTGTAAGTATTATACCTAAAACGTTTGACTTTTCACAAGAAGAATCAGCATCAAATATACGTATTAGAATTCATTATTATTTAAATGAAGAAAATATATGGACATTAGCACGGCCATTATTAAATATGATACACGTTACAGATTGGAGGGAAAATATAAGTTGACATATTATTTGTACTAAGTATTATACCAAATACTAGTTCCTGAAATACATACAATCAATATACATGCTACTTCAATAAACATGTTTGATATATATTTATTATATTAATATACATATATCAAATTTATATAGTATCTATTATTTTAGTTTATTTGTAATGAACGTTATATGTTTTTTATTTTCTTCATGACGTTTCTTCTGATAGTTTTGATAAGACCCGCCACATATGCATTGAATAATAGTTCTATCGTGCTTAATTCTTTCTTGTTTTTTCTCTTCACGAATGATTTTCTTTTCATTTCGTTTTTTAGCAATTAATTCAACATTTTCTTCTTTATATTTTTTTGCCCATTTTTCTTTATATTTTTGAATTTTTTCTTTATTTTCCTCTTTATTGTTGTATTCTTTCCAATATGCCACAATTTTCTCTCTATTTTTTTCATCATATTTCTTTTTAGTTTCTTTTACTTGTTCTTGATGTTCTTTAGTATATTGTTTGGTATACTCTCGGCGTTTTTCCGCATTATCTAAACGATATTGTGCCTGGTATGCGTCTACTTTTTCCCTATTTTCTTCATTGTATTCACGATGACTTTCAATGATTGTTTCTTTATTTTCTTCGTAATATATTTTCATATTTTCTTTTCTTTTCTCTTCAGATAAATATGCACTATTAATATTTAAACATAATATATCTGTTTTTGATTTATTTATATAATATTCTTCTCTTTCATTAAGATTTGATTTTAATTCACACGGATATTTTTCAATTAGTTTTATTCTAACTTTATCCCATCCTATTGTATTAATATATGTATATACTCTACTAGTATTAGTTTTACTACTTGATTTATGACTATTAAATCTTAGTTTTAATTTTTGGATGGTTGAACCAATATAATAATGTCCATCTTTACATACTAATTTATATATTTTTCCATTTTGATATTTATTTTTGCTTTTACTTTCAGATTCACTTTCGCTTTCAGTTTCAGTTTCAGATTCAGTTACGCTTTCAGATTCAGATTCAGATTCAGATTCAGATTCAGATTCAGATTCAGATTCGCTCTCACTCTCACTCTCAAATTCGTTATTAAGACATTGTAAATCATCATTTGACTGATCAATATAATATTGTTCTCTCTTGTTGAGTTCTTGTTTATTGTTACAATAATAATTTTCAACTAATTCAATTTGAACTTTATCCCATCCAATCGTATTAATATGATCATATACACGACACACTTCCTTTTTAGACGATTTTTTGTGACTATTAAATATATGATTTAATTTTTGTATAGTCGAACCAATATAATAACACCCATCTTCACAAACTAGTTTATATATTTGTCCATTATTATATTTAATACTCATTCTTACTATCCTACTTTATCTCTAAATTTTACTCTGGGTTTTTTTAACCCGGAAGTATTAGTCAATTTTCATATCTAAATATTTAATTTGATATACCGACTTTAACTATAAACTTATTTTCTTCATCGACTAATCACTTAATGATAGTACCAATTCTTTAGGCAGTAGAGATGTATTGCCAGCACATTTCGAAACATATTTTTTCCCACGTCTTATCTTGTAAGTAAAGTTTATCGCGGTTTTTGAGGAGCGGAAAACATGGCAAATATTCGTCCATTTCTAGCAGCTCGCACATCTTATAAAGCACATATCCATATGATAAGAAGTTTCTGCGGCCCTTGGGACAATGCTTTTTAAAAGATGGTTGAATCTCACGAAACATATGACGTAGCTTTTCTTCATCTTCGCGAGACATACATGGTGCATTTTGACCATTGAGACGATTTATAATATGCGGGATATGTTCATAATATTTGGATGCTTTCATCTTTCTCAGAATCTCGCGCAACTTACTTGGTTTTAAACTAGCCATATTTGTAATACGTTCCTTTTTGAGTTGAACAAGAATGGCATCATAAATTTCACCAGGAATTTCAGTACTTTCCTTTGCTTGAAATTGCGCCAACCATTCATTAAAATGATTGATCTTTTTATAAGCATAATAACACACTTCTCTAGGTGGATCTTTATATGATGGCTTATCACTATCAACTAGAATAAACTCTTGATGTCCGCACTTTGAACAAGTAAGATTTGCCTCATTTAGGCACATAATCATTTCGTTTCCGCAGAGATCACAGATAGTCCAAGGATCATCATATTCTTCTATGTTATTACGTGCCATAGAAGGGTTTTCAAGTTGAAGATAGTCATTTAGCAGTTGATTTCGTTGATGTCCCTTTTTTTGAGGAACGACTATGGCATTGAAGTCTTTTTGCCCACATTGTTGCTCATCTTGTGCTACACCTTCAAGAATGGCAAGAATTGAACCTGGTTTAGCCTTAGTTGTATTATATGTTTTTGTTCCTTGTTGAATTTGATCTTGAATATCATAATAATTGTAAAGTATGTCGCCTGTTCGAAGATAATAATCCATTAATTCTGATCCATTCTCAATAGATTTAATTCTCTTTTCAAGAGTCTCTACGTCTTTTTCAAGACGCCAGATTTCAATATCACACGTGATATTCTTAATACGTTTATTAAGATTAATTAGTTCTTGTTTGTATATATCTAAATTATCTTTTTGGTCAAGATGTTCTTGAACTTTTTGGCTGTGAATTGCGTCGAGTGTAGTACGAGCTTCCGGATTACTACGTTTTGATGTTTTTACTTTAAAAAACGCACCTTCATTCATTGGTAAAATGTACTTATACGGTAAGCGTAGTTAGTTTTTAAACCCCTAGTGAAATTACTATTTAGATGAACGCGTTCTAATTTTATTATACAAGTTTGAATTTATACTTTCCATTATACGTTTCATTCTTTTCCATTAATTCTTTAATTTTTCTTGCTGAAATTTTCATTTCTTTTTGTACATCCGTATATGACGCATATATTTTAATGATTTCATTCGTAACTGGATTTATTAATTTAATTTTAGTTCCTCTTACATTCTTCTGCTTGTCTGGAAGCGCATTTAATTCTAAATATTTATTCTGTAATGAGACATTCACATTTTCCCATCGCGACCAATAATGATTATTTAACGGCGTGCCATGTTTTATTGCGGAACATACTGCCGATGGATGTTGGACAATCTCTTTTGCCACATCCTTTGATAATTTGAATACTTTAAGAATTTTAGTTTTATCAATATTCAACATTGCCACTTGTCCTTGATTTCGTTCTTGCGTAACTACCGTTTCTCCAATATCTCTTGCTTTTTGTAAATCTAATTCTTGACGATTTACAATAAAATGCCAACGATAATCTAAATATAGCGTTTTATGTTGATACGCTTTTTTAACTGCTGTAAATGACGCCGTTTTATCATTATAATTAAATTCTCTGGTTGCTTCCATTATACTATTGAAAACCTGGACGACCTTTTTAAGATTATCTTTGTGATATATCTGAACAATGGGACCGTTTGGGTTTGGGGTGGTTATAATTGAGTTTTTTATTTCGTCTTCTTCTCCACTTTCTTCTTGGTCTTGGTCTTGTACCTCTTGTACCTCTTGTACCTCTTGTACCTCTTGTACCTCTTGTACCTCTTGTACCTCTTGTATCTCTTGTACTTCTTGTACTTCTTGTACTTCTTGTACCTCTTGTACTTCTTGTACCTCTTCATTTTCAATCATCACATTTGTTGGTTCCATTTCTAAGTTGGAATGTATAGGTGACGTAATTCTATTAAGAATATTCATAATTTCATTGTAATTTTTACAGAATGGTAAAAATGAAGAAACTAAATCAATCTTTTTCTCTTCAATACGTAATTTCATCAATTCCATACTATTATATTTACTCAATTCACTCTTTGCGAATTTAACAATCTTTTCGTATTCTTTTTGATTTGGAATGAGATATGCTTCTGTTGAAATCTTTTTATTTTTATGCTCTAAACGATTATATTTATATTTTGTGATTTCTGGACTATTATGTAAAAATTTTTCAAATCTTACACTATTTTCACAATTAAACACATCTAATACAATAATACTTGTTCCAAAATTACAACTGAGTGCGTCCATTCTATTCTTTATATCACTTGATTCTCCAATTTTTAAAATAAAACTTCCGTTAGCATATAGTTGAATTCTACAAAAATATACTATGCATTTATTTCTATTATTTTCAATCAATACCTCGTGACGTTTCATCGCGGTTTCTTTTATGGAAACTTGAAGGGCGTTTTGAGAAAGCTGGAGTGTATTTTGTAGTTCATTATTTTTTAATATAAAATATTCATGCATTATATTTTCCATTTTGACATAATAGGAACGAATTACTTTTGATTTTTGAGTTGATGCCAACATACAAAAATTTTTAAAACAATCTACTGTTAGTAATATTGTTTCTTTATTTTTTCCTGCGCCACCCACTGGTAAAGCTGCTCCGCAATTTGATGGAGCAGCTTCTGTTATCGCAGAAGCGACTATTTTATAATCTATATGTTCTTTAAAGTGTTTATCTAACACTTTTTTTGCGCTATCTTTTCGTGTAAACTCCACATTCTTCCAAACATCATCAAAATCAATAACAAATTTAGTATTGTCAGCTCCATATTGTAAAAATAAATAATGACTTGTCATAAATATTTGCTCCTCTTCTGTATTCATTTTAGCTTTCATTATTTGAAATAATTCATCATCACTCTTATTCTTAATTTGAATTTCAGACATTCGTATTATAATAACATATATGTAATATATTTAAGCTGTTAATTCAATAGGCTTTAAGTAATCAACTGTATATTTACATAATTAAATCCCTCTCCTACATTTACATTTTTGATGAAGGCATTACGAAAAAAATTGATATATGCATTCAAGTCTCATCTCCATAAAATAGATATTCTATAGTAATTTGTTCTAAAGGCTCTGTTATACGATGAATATTTATGCGCAATAACAATTGCTCTATTCTACGATTAAATTCAGTTTCATCTAGTTAATGTAACCTACACTTGCTCCACAGCATTCTTTACAGGTATGTTTTTGTTTTTTATGGATACACACAGATACGCCGTTACAATTTTTACATTGGAATGAATATTTACCATGTTCGCACTTTTTACGAACATATTTAGGTTTTGGCTCAGTCATTATTTATTAATTATATCCTAAATCCCGGTATTTCAAATTTTATGATATGTGTTATATTATTTAATTATCAATAATACAATACCTATTAAAATATTGTAAGAATTACCATCTCCGGTACATTTTAGAAAATTTTAATTAAAATTTTCTAAAATGTATTTTAGAAAATTATTTTCTCACGGCTAAGTATAAAAAAAATATGACAGGCGGTGGGCTCATGCAACTCGTAGCTTATGGCGCTCAGGATGTTTACCTAACGGGAAACCCCCAAATAACATTTTTTAAAGTTGTCTACCGTCGTCACACCAACTTTGCCATGGAGTCCATTGAAAACCCCTTCAATGGTGCCCCCAACTTTGGCAAGAAAGTCACATGCACTGTTCAGCGCAATGGTGACTTAATTTACCGCATGTACCTCCAGGCGACTCTACCGCAGGTACAGCTACAGTCGACGGATGGCTCTGGTGCCCAGTTCCGTTGGCTCAATTGGATTGGTCATAACATTATCAACTACGTTGAAATTGAAATTGGTGGCCAACGCATTGACAAGCAATACGGACAATGGCTCCACATTTGGAACGAGCTTACCCAGGAGCCTGGCAAACAGGCTGGCTATGCCAAGATGGTTGGCAATGTCCCTGAGCTCACCAACCTGCTATACCAGGGTGGAAGCACATGCGACAATGACTGCTATGGCGGTGAGCCCCTCACGTCCGAAGTCATTACCAGCTGCGCGCCGATGTATACACTATATATCCCCCTCCAGTTCTGGTTCTGCCGCAACCCTGGCCTTGCGCTCCCCCTCATTGCGCTCCAGTACCACGAAGTGCGCATCAACCTTGAGTTCAACACACTCAACAACATCTGCTGGGACTACAGCAACTCGAGCGACCCCCATGCCATCCGCAACCGTGTGGGACAATGCGGCCTTGCCGCGGCGTCGCTGTACATTGACTACATCTACCTTGACACGGATGAGCGCCGCAAGTTCGCGCAGGTGTCGCACGAATATCTAATTGACGTACTACAATTCACGGGCGGCGAGTCTATCACTTCTTCTGCGAACAAGTTGAAATTAAATTTTAATCATCCCTGCAAGGAATTAGTATGGGTTGTACAGCGCGATTCGTTCGTGAGCTGCGATGACTCGGTCATCAACCCGTGGAAGGGCCAGCAGCCGTTCAACTTCTCGGACTGGTGGGACCGCTCCGTGCTGGAGTCTGGTTACTCTGTGACGCGTGTGGAGGGCATGGCGGGCAAGAACCCGACGATCACGGCCCTGCTACAGCTCAACGGCCATGACCGCTTCTCGGTACGCGACGGCAACTACTTCAACTGGGTCCAACCGTACCAGCACCACACCAACATCCCCGCCGTGGGTGTTAATGTGTACTCGTTCGCTCTACAACCTGAACAACACCAACCAAGTGGCACTTGCAATCTGTCGCGCATTGATAACACAACGCTCTTATTGACAGTGAGCAACAACGCGGTGGGCACGAATCTTAGTTCGACGGTCTACGTGTACGCGACTAATTATAATGTTTTAAGAATTATGAGTGGAATGGGCGGGTTAGCATACAGTAACTAGAAGTATCACCCATACCTCCCGGTGTGGAATATAATATATATGTGTAAATTTGATTTTAAAAAACTCTATTTTGAATATAGACAAACATTCAAAATGGAAATAATATCACAAGAAACAATTCATATTAATATACCACGCGCAGGAAGACTAGGAAATCCAATTATTTATTCACATGTTAAATATCATGGTTCAGAATATACAATTATGAAAATAAAGTATAATGATGAGTATATTAGAGCTGTGTTTGATACAGAAGATTTTATAAAGATTAAAGATTATAACTGGCATTACACAACAAATTCATATATATCTCATACTATAAAAGTAGATGGAAAACAGAAAGCACAATATCTTCACAATATAGTGATGGGTCAATTAGGATTTCCAGGAAAAGGTTCAAAAGAATCAATTGATCATATTAATCGTAATGGATTAGATAATCGCAAAGAAAACTTACGTCTCATTACACAATCCGCACAAAATATTAATCAAAGGCAAAAACAACGACGTATTGAACTACCAGTTGATTCTGAAATATCTATAGATGATATTCCTAAACATATCTGGTATATCAAAGCAAATGGATCACATGGAGACCGATTTGGAATTGATTTGAAAACAGAAAATATAAAATGGAAAACAACTAGCGCAAAGAATATATCATTGAAAGATAAATTAAATTCAGCAAAAGAACAGTTACAACAATATTATAAACTATATCCATATTTAAATCCAAATAATGAAGATAAAATAGCAGAGTTTAATATATTAACATACTCATATGAAGAGATTATTAAATTAGCTGAATAAAAATTATAATAATATTTTTAATATGTCAAAAATTGACTATTTTCAGTTGCTTTTTAAAAGCAAAAACAATATAACCTAAAGACTCCATACATTATATAATTAGAAACATAATGGCATCATTCGATATCATAGAACTGATTGAAAATAACCCTATCTCCAAGCTTACAAATACATACAATGTAAAACTATTGAATAAAATTAAGGCAAACTTTTCAGAAACAGAACAGCAACTCTTTATTGGTACGTTTTATTGCTATTTGAATTATGATATAAAGAAAGATTTTGTAGTAGATTTGGACAATGTGTGGAAATGGATGGGATTTAGTCAAAAAATAGATTCTACACGACTATTAGTTAAATATATGATACTTAATTCTGATTATATTATTGCTTTGGGAAAATCCAAAGCAAGATTTAACAATGTTTTATCGGACGAAAATGTAAATGTAGATAAATCACTACACGGCGGTCATAACATCAAAAAATACATGATGACAATCAAATGCTTCAAATCACTATGCTTAAAATCTCAAACAAAGAAAGCCTCTGAAATTCATGAATATTATATGAAGATGGAAGAAATGCTTCACGAAGTAATCGAAGAAGAAGGAACTGAACTCAAAAAACAAATGGAAGAACAAAAATATATTATGGACCAGCAAGCAGATAAACAGAAACAATTACTCGCGCAGAAAACAGAGGAACTTAGAATATCTCCTGAAATAGAAAAACATCGCGTATTGTTACATCAATATGGAAATATTATAGGTTCTATCATATATATTGTCAGAATAAAACAATGTGATCAAGGAAAATATATTATCAAAATTGGCGAGTCAAGAAAGGGTATTAAGAATCGCTTTAATGAGTTCAAACAGAAATATGGCACACAAGTACTGATTTTAGATTGCTTTTCCGTACATGATTCAGCTGGATTTGAAAAATTTCTCCACCATCATTCAGAAATACATCCACATCAAGTTAAAAATCTGGAGGGACATGAAACAGAACAGGAATTATTTATGATGGGTGGTGAGCTAACTTATAAACGTCTTATTCAGATTATTGAGGCAGGCATTACAGTATTTAATAATCCTATTATTGAAAATGAACGTTTGAAACTTGAAATTGAACATCTGCGGTCACAAACACCTACTCAATTTCCCTCTACACCAATCGACCATAATATCCTTCAAGAAATCCTCAAAACCAATCAGATTCTTCTTCATAAAATACAGAACCTTGAAGTCGCCAATAAGGATATTATTTCTCGACTTAATGCGATGCAAACAAAAACAACTACAGTCTGTTCCCAACCCGACTCTCATATTGGCCCACGTCTTCAGAAAATTCACCCTGAACTACTTACACTTCTTCATACATATGAAACAGTAACTGAATGTATTAAGGAGAATAATCTACTAAAACGTCCTAGTATTAATAAGGCTGTTCAAGAGAATACTATCTATCATGGATTCCGTTGGCAACTTGTAAATCGGGAGTTAAATCCAACCATAATTCATTCAATTAACCCAACTAAAGTAACAAAAGTTCAGAAAAATGGATATATAGCAAAAGTAAATAAAGAACAAACTGAAATTCTAAATATTTATATTGATCGAAAAACAGCCGCGCGGTATAATGATTATCCGTGTATCTCATCGTTAGACAATGTAGTGAAACATCATACATTGAAGGATGACCATTATTATCAGTTATATGAAGAATGCGAAGTTGTATTACAAAATAAATGGAAAGAGAAACATAATAATATTATATTATATCATGATGGTATTGGACAATATGATGTAAATCAAATTCTAATCACCGAATTTGCTAGCCGCTACGATTGTACTGTAAAAGCAGGTATTAGCCAAAAATCACTTGCTAAAGTATTAGATAAAGACATTCAGTATAAGAATTCATATTTCAAGAGTATTGGCGAGAAGCTATATATTTAGATTTATATCAATTTTAAATGAGTATCTTTTAGGAAAATATATTATGTACACGATATTTTGACATTATTATATAATTTGAAAATTTGATTAATATTTTTATATTATTATTAAAAATATAAAACTATGTCAGACGTGGATATCTCCATTTTATGTAAAGCAATTGTACAACAAGGTACTAGAAAAGGTGAACAATGTCAAAAAAATGGATTAAGAAATTTATGACGGCGCAAAGAACAAGAGTATACAGATCGCATATAAAGACAAATATATAGCGAATAAACTATTTTTATATTATCATATATTAAATGATAATACCAATTATTACTGGCTGTCAGACATTATTAGGCGCAGCAATTAAATATAAAAATAATGTATATGCCATATCTGTAATGCATCTACTCGGTTATGATATATATCCACGTAATTTATTAAATACAGTAAAAGAAGTGTTAATAACTATAGATAATAAATTATATAAATGTGAAACAGTCACAAGTAATTTAATTCCAGATATGATACAAACTGACGATACGTGGGATACAACCGGTGATTTTATATGTTTTAGACCAATGGTTAGTTCAAATATTCAGCGGTATAAGTCCTCTATGTTATATAATAATCATAATATTCCATCTTTAGAGGAAGATATTCTTGTACCCGGTTCTAAAGTATATATTTGTAATAAAAATGACCATACTGAACTGTATTATGGACATATATCCAGCTATATGAAAACGCATTTACTTGTAGAGATGTGTGATGATTTGATAAATTTAGATAATTATAGTGGTTCTCCGATATATGGAATAAATGGAAAGATAATTGGATTATTATCTGGAGCTGATATATTAAATATAAATAATAAAAATAATTTATATTTAGATTGTATAAGTTCATTAACAATTAATGAATATATGTCATTTATAGTAAAAGAATAATTAATTAATAATAATTCTTTTTAGCGTATCATATATAATATCGGAGTCTCTAACAATATATGTAATAAAAGGGGATATTACAATTTTCTTTTGAGCATTTTTTATAGTATCAATGAGTTCAAAGTCTTCTTTTTCAGACTGTGTAAATTTATATCCTTCTTGAAATAGGCTAGTTTTATAGCAAAAACTAATTCCCACATATCTAAATTGTATATCAGTTATATAATCGGGTGGAAGAATTGTATCGTTATCAATCATTCTAAATAGTATTAAATCAACTTTGGGGTTAATTTCAATTTCTTGAAGTAAATGTTGAGTATAGTTTGGTAAAAGATAGTCATCATCATCTAAAAATCCAATCCAAGGAGTTTTAACTAGATTCATGCCAATATTTCTAACAAATCCAGCGGTGCCATGTATTATATTTTTTAAAACTCCGATTTTATTAACACTTATATATACAAATCTATTATTTGATAATAATTCAAGTAATTTAGTATCCGTTGGTTTACATCCATCAAATATAATAATTGCTTTCCAGTTTGTAATCGTTTGATTTTGTAGAGATAAAAGAGCTCTTGATAATGTATTCCTATTAATTGTTGGAATTATGAAAGTAATTAAAGCATCTGTATTATTGTTATTAAATTGTTCTATTGTATGAGCTGAATTTATATGAGATTTTCTAGGTTTATTAACTAGCCAGGATGACATATATTATAGTGTTATTAATATAAGAAACAACTTTAAGTTATTCCTTATATTATATTAATTTAGAAATTGGTAGATAGGTCTAAAGACATTATTAGTACTAATTATATTATGGCTGAAAATAAATTGTTAATAAATTTATCAGAGGGAGAAATACTTGATAGATATAGTATATTAGATATTAAGTATAATGAGATTGATGATAGTACTAGAAAGTCTCATATAATTATGGAATTAGAATATTATAGTAGATTTGATTTTTTAAAAAAATCATATTTCATTTATTATAAGTTATTATATTTTGTTAATAAAAGAATTTGGGATTTAACAAATATTATTAAAGAAATAGTACAATTAAATGAAAATTATGCCTATATAGCATATGATATTTTTGAATATAACCAATCACGGTTTCGTTTAAAAAATATAATTAATAATATCGCAGATAGTAAATTTAAAGAACAAAAAAGTTATAACTTAGAAGAGGTAAGTATTTATATTGAAAATGAAACTATTGACATATTTAATATAGTATATTCTATATTAAGTTTTGACAGAGTTAAAGTTAGCTTTAAGAAAGATATTAGTAGTGATCTAATTATGAAAATTAAATCACTCTTTCCACTATTGATATATACTGACTGCTATGAAGGGACATTACATATAGATTTTGAAAATCATAATACTATATTATTACATAATTATATTAAAGATACTTTGAGTGTAATATAATACATATTTACTGAGTATATTAATGATAATTTAAATATATTATTAATATAAATGTATAAATATAGTGAATTTCACGGAGAGATTCAAGATGGTAAAAGTGTAGACCAAGTATTACGGGAATACTTTCCAGAAAATACAGGAATATTTTTTGATGTTGG
>Ga0114966_10001378_pt1 | contig 22561 bp, 21 predicted proteins | sample M_130207_XF_Meta_FD_87029 | JGI IMG/M metagenome (GOLD analysis project Ga0114966, IMG submission 87029) | Freshwater microbial communities from Lake Montjoie, Canada to study carbon cycling - M_130207_XF_MetaG | ecosystem: Environmental > Aquatic > Freshwater > Lake | place: Lake Montjoie... | reverse complement strand
TGGGAAACTCATCGGAAGAATTTTGCGGCGGCGGAAGGGATCGAGATCTCATGGCGAGCGGACGCGGCTCGCTTCGACCAGCAGCGAGCGAAGACCGGCAAGAAGAAGTGCTCCCACGACGACTGGCCATCGCCGTCTGATCCGGACGGCCGCATCACGAAGATGAGGGCTGGCTCGACACACTTGGCATACAAGGCGGAGAACGCGGTGGACCTCGACACGGGAGCCAGCACTGCGGCGGAAATCGATCACGCGGATCAAGCAGACTCGGCCACGCGCGAAGACACACGGGGATTCGCGGCTGGCCAGATCGCCGAGGTTGCAGGCGATCCGCTGTGCCACGAGGGAGTGGCCGACAAAGGCGACCTTAAGAACGAGACAGGGCCAGTGATCAGCGACATCGGCACGGGCCTTCGGACGGACATCTCTGAGCCGCTGGTTCCCCAAGGTCGCACTTGGACCGACAAGGCGGTCGAACAACGCCACGCCTTCCGCACCAACCATCGCCGCATCCGCAGTGAACGCGGTAAACGCCTGCTGCGTCGCCGTGGCACGGTGGTCGAACGGATGTTCGCTCACCTCTGCGAAACTGGTAGCGGTCTCCGAACGTGGCGGCGAGGTCTGACAACGGTGATGAAACGCTACCAAGTGATGGCGTTGTCTCACAACCGGGGCCTGATCCTGCGAAACCTCTGCGGAGCGGCCAAACCGGGAGCGTTTACGCTCGTCTTGCGTCTTGGTACGTTGCGACGGGCCACCCTACGGACCCTGAAACCAATCAGCCACCCTCAACCCGATTTTCCGATGTTCAAAATCACCTACTCGCAAACCGCACTTGCGACCGGATTACGCCGCTCGCATAACGACAAACTCAGACGTCTTCAACAGGCTACTACTGTCCAATCTGATTCCGTGGAGTTTTAACCGTGTTTTTTCCTGATGACTTGAGTCACGAAAGCCGATTTCGAACTGCTTGGGAGTCCGTCGAAATTGCACGCCCGGTCCGGTACTCGTTGTTCACCTTTGGAGCTTCAGATCTCCCCTATTTTCTGATTCTGTCCGATTCAGGGCCTGATCAGATGGTCAGCATTACCAAAGGCGAAGTCAAAATAACTCGACCAATGATCATCACTCCAGAAAACGCGCGACCCGAATTTGAAGATTTCTTTGAGGATGCTGATGATCGAGATCTAGCTCAATTCATCTTGGCGCGATCGGCATCATTCTCGAACCTGAAATTGCAAAACCACGGCGGACCACAACGGATCGTGAGCGACAGCATTGAAGAGGTTGTAGCCAAGCTGAATCGGCAACTCGATGACGAGGAAGAAGAGCACGTTGCAATTTTGACAGCTCCCCGATCGCTTGCTGGTTTTGCCGTCTTGCGCTATGCCAGCGACCGAATCATGCAAAGCGCACCTAGCAATATTCAGGAACTCCGAGAACGCGGATTTCTAACCTAGGTCGACGACACAACCGCTCAACGAAACACCTCCGTGAAGCATCGAGACGGATTAGTCGGGCGGTGTACTTTCCGGAATCTGATCCGATGTCAGTTTCGGAATCGTCAAATCCAACTGCCAATCATCGAAGGCGGCCACAATCCGGTGATTGTCCGGATCCGGTTCAAGACGAGCCACGCCCTTCACCGCGTTTTCCAGGGCCTCGTACAACAGTTCGCCGGTTCGCTTGTCGAGTATCTTCGCTGACAGGCGGAGCCGGGCGAACGAATTTCCATCGGTGCGGACCAGATCAATCTGTCGCGTCACCATCAGCAGAACAGGCAATTCTGGGGGCTGCCTGTGATCAAACACGGCTCGCTCGACCGGAGTCAACCAAGAGACTTGGCCCTTGCTCCGTGACACTCCACAGACATACCCATCGAAAACAACCTGAGTTGCCGCAGAATTTTCAACGGGGAGGGTACCGGCGTCGTTCTGCAATCGCGTTGGAGTACCCACGAACAAAGTATCCTGCTCACTCTGTCGCTGGACAGCAATCCAAAGACCGCGAGGATGTGACTGATTCACCGGAAGATCAACGTGATAACGCTCCGCGCCGTCTGACAAGGCCACGACCGTCAACTGCGATTCCGAATCCTTTGCTTCCAAAAATGCCACATCCTCGTTGTCAATCACACAGGCAACGCTGGCGGAGGAATGGCGGCGGCTCCACAATACTTCATCAAGTTCCAAGTCGTGCAGTCCTGTCGAGATCTCCGATCCATTGGCTTGCTGAACGAGGAACTTCGATCCACGATGCCACAAGACGACTTGGTTCTCGGCAGACAACGTGCGTGTTGCCAGTGTGGCACCGTTGAGAGTATTCAACAGTTTCACTTCCGCAGCCCCAGCGGATCGAATAACAACCGTTCGTTCATCGACCGATACGTCGAACGAACCGGCCGGCAACACATCTTTTCTTGACCATGCGAGTCGGCCCGTTTCGATTTCCGCAGCACACAGTTTCCGGCCCACACAGTAGATCGCCAAGTCGTTCGTCAAACCCACAAATCGGACCGACATTCGTTCATTGAACAAATCGGCAAGAAGAACGGCTTGGCCATTCGGAAGTTTTCTCAATTGAAAATTTTGTTGGGCGAACAACCTTCCATCAAATTCAGACGAATCGGTTTGCAGCGATTGTTGCCAGATCACTTGGGGCGCGTGATCCACATCCGTCGCCGCATAGACAACAAACTGCGATCCGCATGTCAGCGAGAGCCATTTGCCGTGCAGGTGCAACCGGCCTCCGATAGACGGAGGGCGGACGCGTTCATCAGTCGATCGACTGACGCTGGGGGGAATTGAAGCTTTCCAGCGGAGATGGCTGTTGCGATCACGGGCAGTCAACTCGCGAAAGTTCGCATCGACCTCGAATGACCAACCTGGAAACCACGTCTCAGAAGATGCATCCACATCGACAGGCACCGCGAGCGACCAATCTGATTTTTCACGCGTTTTGCGACGAACATCAATCGTTCCCGGTTTCCAAACGGAAGCGACGTCGAGAAGTGACCGGACATCGTTGCGGCCCTGCCATTCTTCAACCAAGCTCGTACCCGTTCGATTGTCCAGACAAATCTGTTGTGCAAACCGGCCGCTCAGTTGTTGCAGCCAATGGACGGCGGCACTGGGCCGATCATTTTTCAACAGATCTCGAGTCAACATCGCGACGGCACGGCCGGCAACATTCGGGTCTGATGCCTGTGTAAATCGTTCCAGAAACCCCCACTGACGACTGTCTCCGGGAAGGGCGGTCATCTGATCGAACAAGATTTTCTCAACATGTGGCAACCCTGAAAAAAAACGAAGAAACCGGTCCAGATCTACGGCATGACCGAACCCTGCAGGATTTTTTTCCAATTCTTTCCTCAGTGCTAGATCGAGTCCAACGCGATCTTGATTTGAGGAGGCTCGATAAATTTCGAGAAGCTTTGCCCGGATCACACGGCCTGTGCGCACGAAGTGATTCGATGTGATCTGCTCCATATCATTCAAATAATTCGCCGTCTCGACCACTCGAATCAATTGACCGAATGCCTCATTGCGGCCTCCCGCTTCTTCCAGCAGTCTGGCGTACGAACGCAGAAATTCATTGCGTTGCTGAGGATCATCCGTCAGAGTCTCCAACTCCGCCGCCTTTTCGTGGAGGCGTTTCGAATCGCCTCGCATTCCGGACAACAATGACGCCGCCAGTACCGACTTCACGCGGGGTTCGGGATCCGATTTCAGTGATTCACGCAGGTCCGCCTGACCGGTATCCTCTTCACCGTTGTGCAGTCGCAATTCGCCTCGCAACGCGAGGGCGTGCGATCGACCGGTATCGGAGACCAATTCGGCAGCAATCTGAGCTTCGATGTCACTAAAACGGGAGAAGCCAACGACTTCTTTCGGACTCTGAGAAACGATTGTCCCTCCTCCTGCAACAAGATTGCCGGGGATGCGTCCGTCAGACATCTTGGATCGTGTGAGAAATCGACCGTCCTGAAGATCGACCGTGACGATTTCACCACTCAAAAGAGGCAGAAAATACCGATGACCAACGCGGACACCGCGTCCGGCGGGATCCACGGAGATGGTTCTGAAACTGTCGACGGGCTTGCCATCGCTCAGTCCGAAGGCGGCCAAGCCATCGCGTCCCACCATGACCACCCGTCCATTAATGACACAGGCGGGATAAAGCCAGTCTCCCCGAGGCATACTCCACAAGAGTCGGCCGTCAACCATATCAAGACACAATAACTCATCGCTGTCGCGCGGAGCGACGAGGGCTTTACCCTCGAAAATCAATGGGGCCGAGTCTAACCACCGAGACATCTCATCCTTGTAATCGGATTGCCCCATGTCAAAACTTCTTGGCGGAAAATTCCCGGCTCCCACACGAACATGCTCGAAGGAACTCGTCGAACGATAGCGGTGCATCCACATCAAAGCCCGACGATTCGTGTCGATCGCAACAACAGCACCGGTCGATGTGGGGCAGATCAAGATTCCCTCACTGAACGACGGACAGAGTCCTGTCAAACGCCGGAGGGGACTTGCAAATACAGGGCGTTCCGCCACCATCAGCGATTGCGACCAGTCGAGTCGCACGGTGTTTTTTTCCGGATCCTGCTTCAGAACCAGCAGTCGAAGATCGCCCTTTGTCTCCGCCAAGCAGTAAAGGCAGCCCTCAAGGGGCAGTGGGGGCCCCAGAAAGAAATGCCCGGACATTTCGATCGGCTTCATACCGCTCGGCCCGCCAACACTCCACAATCTTCGTCCACCCACAAGATCGTAAGCGACAAGCTCGTTGGCCGCAGACGATTCTTCCAGATTTTGCGTAGAATGAACCGAATTCAACTCTTCCAATGCAAAAACGGTTGCTCCGTCACAACTCAACGTACCAAACGCCGCATCTCGGTAAAGTCGTCGTCGCAGGTGTGATGAAAGCCCCTGCGTCTCGGTGTCTCGCGTCTGTTTTGCGTCACCAATCGGCCTTCTCATTTGGCGATTGTTCCACAACTGCGTCATTGTTCCACATGAAATTGAGGAACGCCAAATCAACTCTCCCGTGTGCAAATCCACGGCGGCCACATTCGCCATTGTGCGATACACAACGACGTTTCCCACCACCAGTGGCTGTCCAGCAGGAATAACAAGTCGTCCATCGTCGCGGAGAAGCGACTGCTCGCGTGCAAGCAATTCCGCAAGGAGGGTTTGCAGCGTTGAGTTGACTTCCGGCCGGGCATTGACGGCCAAATGCTCGGACATGGAGACGCTCCAACGATGTCCGCCGACCGGGGTAGCCTGGACCGCCGAATTGTTCCGCGTCGGACCACCACCAGGCATCAACCACGAATCCGCCTTAATATCCCTCACCATAGTTGTCGGGCAGGACAGCGACTCAAGCCATGCAGGTCCCTCCGGATCACGAGTGAACATCGGAACCTCACGACCACCAATCTGGAGGGGTTTATCTGCCGCAAGCCGCTCTAATTCTCGGAGTGCGGCAAGGCTTCGATCGCTCCGACCTGCACGGCTCCAGCACACGGCAATGCTCAATAGCTGTCGAATCGTCTGCGCCGTTGTCTCAGAGGGGTGTCCACGAAGCGATTCTAGGAGGCGTGCCGCTTCGAGTGGCCGACCACTATCTGCGGCACGCCCCGCCAACACCATCACGGCATCGAATCCGGCATTCGTGAGAAAAAAACGCCGTGCAACAGCCGCTACCTGCTGAATATCATTTTCGTCGCTTGCCGCTTTCAACGCATCGCGAGCTGTGGTGCCGTAGCCTACCTCGTAGGCAAGGATTCCTTCCGAGGGAAGTTCCTTCAGCATCCGTAACGCCAGTTCCTTCAGACTCTGCCCTGCAGGCGTCGGTTGGCCGGCCCCGAGAAAATTCGGCGGGATGAACAAATCTTCTTGGCGATCAAGTATTGATTGTAACGTGTGAACTGCCGTATGAAATTGACTCTTACGGATCGCGTTGCGTACTTCTTCCAACTCCCTTACGACTTCACGATTCGGAGGCCCCGATAGTCGGGGAACTGTGAGACCGGGTTCTTCATCCTGTGCGTGGACAATGTCTACAGACGGGAACGCCAAACCGATTTGCACGAATAATACGAAAACACAGTATCGTAATACGAAAACACAGTATCGAAGCATCGACTTCTCCGCCGGAAGAGATACCGTTCATTCAGACGATATAGGATACCTAAATCGACCGATGATTGTCAGGACCTCTAGGATCGCCATCGGCCGTCGTTGCGAATTCCTAGGCCACTGGAGTAACGTATTGCTTCGTCCGAAATCGGAACCGTCCCTGAGTTTCTCCAGTCCGGTCGCTGCCTCCAAACAGGTTCCGTCTTTCCATTGGATGGGCCGTGTGTCAACACTGGTCACGTCACCCGCCAAACAGGCATCGACTGCTGAGTCGCTTTGAAGAATCCATTCCGATCGGTTTAAAGCATTTCGAGTAACTTTAAATTTCAACAACTGAAGGTATAGCGATGGGTGAACCAACGATCCAGAAACTGTTTGATCTGACAGGCCGTGTTGCCCTCATCACCGGAGGTTCAGGCCATCTCGGTCAGTCGCTTGCTCAAGGATTGGCCGAAGCGGGGGCGACGGTCGTCGTTGGGAGTCGAGATCGGCAAAAAGCACAAACGGTCGTGGAAGGCTTACCATCACCCGGCGGCGCTGTTCACATCGCTGTCGTCCTCGACCAACTCGATGAATCCTCGCTCAACCAGGGCTTCGACGAGGCCGTCACCGCCGCCGGTCAGGTCGATATTCTGATCAACAACGGTCAATTGGGACACGCGCTCGACCTGACGAACGTGACGGGAGAGGCATTCAACAAAGATTTGCAGAACGCAACCGGTTACTTCTTGCTCGCTCGCCGACTGCGAGATCACGTGACCGGTCGAAAAGCACCAGGATCGATTGTGATGATCGGGTCGATGTATAGCGTTGTCGGCTCGTATCCCGATGCCTACGACGGTGTTTGTGTCGCCAGCCCAGTACAGTATCACACTCTGAAGGGGGGCATCATTCAAATGACGCGGCATCTTGCCGTTTATTGGGCCAAGGACAACGTACGAGTCAACTGCCTCAGTCCAGGTGCCTTCCCCTCGGAAAAGGCACCCCAAAAGATGGTCGAACGCCTCAAGTTAAAATGTCCCATGGGCCGTATGGGAATCCCGCACGAACTCAAGGGGCCTTTGCTGATGCTCGCCAGCGATGCGGGGAGTTACTTGACTGGCCAAAATCTGCTTGTTGACGGAGGTTGGACTTCGTGGTGATCGCTGAAACACGCTCGAGTGATGGAGGCTGCCTTGCATAACGGAGCGGAACACAATACGAACTGACCCTGCTGTTGACATGACGTGTTGCCGTTCGAGGACTCGACGTTTCCTGCCCTGAAATTTCAGGCAAGACCAACGATTGGAAACATCTCTTGTGGAATGCGGCGCATCTCGATCGACGGCAATCGCATTTGCTCCTATTGAAATTTGATGACCGACGCAGGCGAACTCGAGTAACCGAACCACATTTTTTGAGACACCAAACGATCATTAATTTTTCGGGGGAAGAACATGAGCGATCCTGTGTTTGTTTTCGACGTGCATCTTGATCTCAGCATGAACGCTCTTGAGTGGAATCGCGATCTACGCTGGTCGATCGAGAAGATTCGACGTTGGGAACTCTCGATGACGGACAAGGTCGATCGGGGCAACAATACTGTGTCCCTGCCGGAAATGCGTCGGGGAAACGTCGGACTGTGTGTCGCCACGCAAATCGGCCGCTACTCGCCTTATTTTCATCGGCTGCCAGGCTGGAACTCGCCCGAGCAAGCGTGGGCACAGACACAAGGACAACTCGCTTGGTATCGAACGATGGAGGAGGCCGGCGAGCTCGTACAGATTCGGAACCTTCTTCAACTCGACAAGCATCTTGAGTTGTGGTCGAAAGCACCATCCGATGACTCGATAACGCACTCTCACAAGAAACAGAATCGTCTGCCAATCGGATATATTCTGAGCTTGGAGGGCGCTGACTCCATCGTCTCGCTCAAGCATTTGGAGCGGAGTTATGAAGCGGGGTTGAGAGCCCTTGGACCGGCGCATTACGGTCCAGGACGATACGCTCACGGAACCGACGCCGAAGGGCCTCTTTCTCCTCAGGGAAAAGAACTGCTCAAAGAGATGCAGCGACTAGGAATCATTCTCGATGTGACGCATCTATGCGACGAATGCTTTTGGGACGCAATGGACATTTACGATGGTCCCTTGTGGGCTAGCCATCAAAACTGCCGCACGCTCGCACCTTGGAATCGCCAATTCTCCGACGACCAAATCAAAGAAGTCATTAACCGTGGTGGCGTGCTTGGCATGGCGTTTGACGGGATCATGATGGTTCCCGGATGGAAACATCTTCGAAGTAAACCCGGCGATTTTCAGCTGAAAATCGAGCGAATTTGCGACCATATCGATCACATCTGTCAGATTGCAGGCAATGCTACACACGTCGGAATCGGTACCGATCTTGACGGCGGCTTCGGTACCGAGCAGACACCGATGGACCTGAACTCGATCGCCGATTTGCAAACACTGCCGGGACTCCTCAACAAACGCGGGTACACACAGAAAGATATCGTGGGGATCATGTCGGGCAACTTCGTCGACTTCCTGCGACGGACGTGGAACTGACTCGATCTCTGCTCGTATTCAACCGGCGGACGATCTTATAGGCTTCGGGAATGACGTCTGAACTGATTATTTTGTGCGTGGCGGCCGCTCTGGCGGGGGTTGTGAACGCGATAGCGGGCGGTGGAACGCTGCTGACATTTCCGGCCTTAGCGTTGATTCTCGGACCATCCGCAGCGGCTGCAGTCGCTGCAAACGCCACGAGCACGGTCGCGCTGTTTCCTGGATCGCTGGCCGCGATGTGGGGTTATCGCCGCGAATTGTCTGGCACAGGTCCGTGGGTTGTCCCGCTGATCGGACCTTCGTTGGTGGGCGGTGCGATTGGGACGTGGCTCGTGGCACAACGCGATCCCAAAGAATTTCAACTGCTGGTTCCCGTGTTGATTCTTGCGGCGACGGTTCTGTTTCTACTTCAGCCATCGATCACGAAATGGACCGGAATTGGTAAACCCCACGAGTCCCCTTCCTTGGCCGCTCGCACGGGAATTATTGGTTTCCAATTTCTGATCGCGTTTTATGGTGGCTACTTCGGTGCCGGAATTGGAATTCTGATGCTCAGTGCCCTCGCATTGATGGGCCTCTCAGATATTCACCGGATGAACGGAGTAAAGACGTTGCTGGCATCGGCCATCAATGGTATTTCCGTGGTTTTGTTTATTTGGTTCGACAAGGTCCATTGGAATCTTGCCGTGCCGATGATCCTCGCTTCGATTGTGGGTGGATTTGTTGGAGCCAGCGTCGCCCGTCGATTGAACAAGAACCTTGTTCGACAGACAGTCGTCGTCATCGGAATGCTGCTGTCAGCGTACTACTTTCTGCGAATTTACGGAATTCTTGGCGAGCGGACGACGTGAGCCCGTGTGTGGATGGATCGAAGCTGCATGTCTGCCGAGAACGCTGAAGGACTGATTCTGCGTGTCACCGACTTTAGTGAGACCAGCCGAATCGTCGTGCTGTTTACTCGCCAGTTCGGCAAAATTTCCGCATTGGCCAAGGGTGGCCGAAGACTCAAGGGTCCTTTCGAATCCGCTCTTGACCTACTCGCGACGTGTCAGATAGTGTTCCTCAGCAAGAACACTTCTGGCTTGGACCTCCTAACGGAAGCAAAACTGATTCAGCGTTTTCGGCCGCTCGAGCGGGATTTGAACTGTTTATACGCGGGCTACTACGTGGCCGAATTATTATTGGGATTGACGGAAGACTACGATCCGCATGTGCATTTGTATTCCGCAGCACAAGAGGCATTGGAATCATTTTCGGTGGACGGAATGTGTCGTCTCGGAATATTGCGATTTGAATTGATGGTCCTGCGAGAGATCGGACAATTGCCCGATTTCGAGATGTGCGTAGCATGCGGATCCGATCTGACTTGTGAAAAAACGCTGCGTGTTTCAATTTCCCTCGGTGGGCTAATCTGTCCTGATTGTCGCCCGGGCGAACAAGGACACGATCTCCAAAAGATAGAGTTTGAAACAACGGCCGTGTTGCGATTTTTGTCTGGAGATGATGAGCAAGAATGGCGGAATGTCAGACCTTCCCCACGACAACTCCAAGAAATGAAATTCGTCACGACAACCACCCTGACACATATTCTCGGCAGACGCCCAAAGATGCTCAAGTATTTGAATTGACTTTGACCTTTGAATTAACTCCTGCGCGAAAACATTCACGTCCTAAATTCTAAACTGAATCGCCACTCCATTCGCTCCTCAAAACGACGGACGCTCAGGGGAGTGAACACTCCGGTCACGGATGACCATGTCTAAGAACACACCAACTTTGAGATCACATTTTGAGCAAATGCGAACGGCTCTGCGGATCGCGATTTTGTTCTGTGTGCATGGCTCTTTTTCGGGCTGTACCACACCTTGGGAAAAGTCGGCGTTACTCAAAGATTCGACGCCCAATATTGCCCGCGTTCAAGGGCCCACCGAACGAGGTTTGCGTAACCTACTGTCGCGTCGGAACGCCGATGAGGCCAATGATTCTGATTCGTTAAAGCCTTTGGCGGGTACAGACGAGTATGTCGCCGCAACCGAGATCTACAAAAAAGAACGCTACGCCAACGCTCAGAAAGCGTTCCAGAAAGTCGCGAAAAAATACAAAAAAAGCGATATCCGCGAAGATGCTCTCTTCATGCAGGCGGAGGCCGCATTCCACCAAGAGCATTATTCCAACGCCCACGACAATTATGCAGTGCTTTTGAAAGAGTACCCGTCGACACGCCATCTCGATGTTGTGTCAGAGCGGTTGTTCAAGATTGGCCGAGTCTGGCTTGATTTCCCGGAAGTCGCAAAACTGAGCGAAGTCCAACAGGTGAACTACGCCGACCCCAAACGCAAACTGCCTCCCACAGAAACCGTCAAATCAACAGCCAAGCCCGTGTTCGTTCCCAATTTTTCAAATCGAGCCGAGCCTCTGTTTGATACACCAGGAAATGGGGTTGCCGCTTTGCAGGCAATCTGGATGAATGACCCAACGGGCCCATTGGCAGACGATGCCATGATGCTGGTCGCGAGTCATCACGCTCGACATGGGAACTTCGTGGAAGCCGACCGTTTTTTTCAGATGTTGCGTGAAACATTTCCAAACAGCCCCCATTTGCATGATGCGTTTTTGCTCGGGTCACACGTCAAATTGATGTCGTATCAGGGAGCCGAGTACGAAGGAAAAACGCTGACAGAAGCAAAACTTCTCAAGGAAAGTACCCTGAGACTCTATCCCGACAGCGAAGACAATGAGCGGCTGGAAAAAGAGCTTACAGAAATTGATGAGGCAATGGCGGAACGAGAATGGCAACAAGTCCTGTTTTGGCTGGGCAAGGGGAATAAACGAGCCGCCGCCGTCTATTCCAACAATGTGATCAATCAATTTCCGAAATCTCGCTTTGCCGACAAGGCGCGGTCACAACTTGAAGACCTTGGTCCAGAATACGCCAGTGGATTGGCTCTGCTCACCCCAACCGACCCAAAGAAAAAAACCTTCTGGGAACGAGCCCTCCCCCAACTCACCACGCAGCGATCCTCGACGCCAGCGACGGCGATCCGTCAACGTGCGGACGATCCTGCAAACGGTGAGTCATCCTCTCGACGCATGCGCAACGATTCAAGTGCCGGCGATGATTCGGAGGAGATTCCAGCGAATGACGACAGTCCGCTCTTGGGGGTAGATCCTGGAAAGAAACGTGGTTGGTTTGACTGGTCCCCACCGCGTAAACTCCCCGCTGAGACCGATTCTGAAGCGCGAGAGATCGATTCCCCAGAATCTGATAGCTTGAAATAACATACTTATGGCAACCCTACCTTCATGTCTCACAGACATCGGAAAACGCCAGATTGTTGCCCGCGGTCATTCGCTTGGGTTACTTGCCAAGTGGACTGTTCGTTGGGCCAATGCTTCCAATAAACAACGGTTTGCAACCTACTCTGGACTCCTGCTGTTGTCTGGCTGTGGGTATACGGTCGGAAATGGATTTAGCCCCGACATTCGAACGGTGTCAGTTCCGATATTCGAGAATGCGACGTTTCGACGAGGGATCGAGGTTCAGATCACGGAGGCCGTACAGAAGGAAATCCAAAAGCGAACACCGTACCGGCTCGCGAAGGGTCTGGATGCGGATACACGCCTCACAGGTCGGATTGTCCAAATCAGCAAGAATGCTCTGACTGAGAACCAATTTGACGACCCACGCGAATTGCAGTTTTCGCTGATGGTTGTCGTCAAATGGGAAAACTTACGTACTGGCGAGATTCTTGCCCAACAGGAAACCCCACTGTCACCGACGGCAATCCCGTTGACGACTCAGGCAGAAGTTGCACCTGAAGTTGGCCAATCGCTGGCGACTGGAACACAGGATGCCACCGACCAACTTGCCCGACAAATTGTCAACATGATGGAAGCCTGGTAGGACATTTCGGCGGGACGATCGTTGAACCGCGGCCTAGTCAAAAAACACCAACAACCCACGTTAGAATCTGATTCCGACTGTCGTGGTTATTTTGGCAAAAACGACGTCGTCCTGAGATTTCCGACTGACGATGATCTGTCATCGAAACAGTGCCTGCATTGACGCTAATCCATCCTAGCCCGCCGCAATCGTTGATTCAAAGTCGCTTTTTCACAGAAAACATTGAAAGCGGATTGGTGAACACGCTGTCCGTGTTGGAACAGTCGCTTTCGCTTGAGATAAACCTCGTCGAACACGATCCGAATGACGAACTTTGTGATGTCGACTTGATGCTCTGCGAAAGAATCGAGACACAATGACGCCCGATCGGTTTTGATCAGACTATTCATCAAGATCCGAAACGTGGATCATCCCGCAGCCCAGATAAAGGCTTTGCGGTCCTATTCGGCAAACGGGCAACTTTTGGTGATTCGTTATTTCCAAAACCGATCGTTGCCGAAAATGTGATAAAAAAACGTTGTCGTGTGACACCGGGCTTGTACATTTTTGCGCACAAAGCAAACCATCGTCGTGCGTTGTCTCTTTCAAAAAAATCCGATTCCTATTTCCCTGTTCTAGGTCCTCGGTTGAAAAACGGAGGGGGCAGATCATAACTAGCTTGGTCACTAAGGATGATCTGGCATTTATTGCAAATCAGAGGCCCCTTTGGGCCCCTTGAAATCCCGTTTCTGCTATTGCTTCGCCGATGATTTGAATTTTGACTCGCTGTCGGCAGACAGCGGTGGCCTGTTCAACGCCTTATTGACGGACGTGGCACCCGTCGCGGTCACCGAAGCTTGCGGAGCACTTCCTTTAACTTGGGTCCCAATCTTGTTCGTTGTCGCTGGATCTTCCGTTGTGGTCGAACCCCAGTTGGCAACGGACCAGTGCGCGTGCGTCGCAACGACCGACTGTCCCAAGTCGTCGAGAGCCCCTCGGAATGCCAATGCCGTGATATTTTCATTCGGAATCACTCGCTGCAGGACGAAGCGGCGATTCGCGGCGATGTACGCGAAGAATTTGCCTTTGCCCAGCTTGTCGCTATCCGACAGCAGTCGAAGCAAAGCCGTTCTTGGGACGTCTGCCGACGATTTGGGAAGCTCATCCAACCACGCCATAATCCAAATCGAAGTCCCGTCCTGACTGAGTACAGCCGACAGAGACAATTCCCACTCGGCATCTTCAATCGTGGATTTAAAGGCAAAGTCATAACGTTGCTCGCTCAATTTTGCGTCAAGACCCATTGCCTTAAGAAGAGTACCCAGTGACGGATCGGTTAATTTACCCTTGATCGGAGCGTCCTTGGCCTCTTGCGCCCTGGCAATACTCATCGAGACAGGGACTGTCACCACGGCCAATGCGGCGACTACTACGGATCGTCTGCTCAACTGTGCTTCCATCGCGGTCAACTCCTTTTGATGTGCGACTCACACGGTTTATCTCGAGCCGATCATTGTCCGTCATCGTGATGTTTCGACATCACGCCGGATCGGTCTTTCTTCACCAAACAGGTGCTTCAGGCAGATTTGAGACCAGCTTTCAAACTGATCAAGTGCCTGTAACAATTCTGCAGGCTGTGCGAATCCTGTCTCTAAGATCGACTGTTCCCGTGGTAGAACTTTTGCCGACTCTAGGTCAAAAATGTGAACAATCCCTAAATGGACACGGCCCACGGCTGACTCATCGTCATTTATGAGGCCAACACAGCGATCCTGAAAACCTCCTTCGATAAAAACCTCCTCCGAAATCTCTCGGTGCATGGCCTCGCCGTATCGACGATCGCCTCCCAATCTGTCTGTTGAAGAAATATGGCCGCCAATTCCGATCGAACGCTTGCTGTGCAACCTCCCCTCGCCACCGGCCTTGCCTCGACGATAGTTGAAGACACGGCCGTCATGCATAAACAGGCAATATGGGATGAGTTGTTTATAACTCGCGTCTTCTTCGCATTGGGAACGAGGTTGAAAACTTGTGTGAATTGGATCGAGAAGAGTCTCGAGATATCGATCGACGTGGGCATTGAATCCTTGAAAGTAGCCCAATTCCCGAAAGAGGAGGGATGGAACAACCAAAACGTGCTCGACCATTGGATCGGAAACGGAATCTGTTGGATTGATGGTCATGAACACCTCCTAAGAGATCGATTAGCCCTGGACATAAGTCAACCCACTCCACCCCAACGGGCTACCTAGTCCGTCGATTGTGAATCCAGCTGATTTTTATTAAGTACGTTCTCCGCCAAAAACGGATTGCATTTCTTCCAGATTTGTCCGGATCGAACGAAGTGTCACGTAGTTTTCTGCCAGTATCCGGCTTGAAGGCGTGTCAGCGAACTGTTTCCTGATACTCAGATACTTCTTCGACAGGACCAGAATCACGGGTGTCCCTGACTTTTGACAGCAGTCCGCAGTTTTTGCGTAGGCTTTCGAGGCTTGGTCACCGTCACCAAGTGAATCCGCCATGACCACGAGACCCTGAGGGGGATCGATTTGAATTCGTTCAATCGCCCGATGGATATCACCCAGCAGAAGGACTCGGTAGCCATGAAAGCTAAAATACTCGCGCAAGGAATCCTGATGTTTCGTTCGATTCTCGACGCAAATCACCGTCGGTTGCAACGGCTTTTCGTTTTTTATTTCACACGCGATCGCATCTGAGTTCTGAACCTCTTGCGACTTGGCCTCGGTTCTGATGATGTTCCGCAGAGCGCGTATGACTTCGCTGGGCGACTGAAAGCGATCATTCGGGTTGATTTCCAAAAGTCGATCAACGACGGCCATCACATCGGACGGGAGTGAATGATCGACTTGCCGAATCGGCCGAAGGTTGCGATAGCGAGCCGGTTGTTTGCGATCTTCACGACGAGTCGAGGGGGGATAGGGTGCGACGTTGGTCAACAATTCATAAAAAATGGTGCCCAGAAAATACAAATCACTGCGTGGATCGTTGTGGGGAGCATTCGTGCAGCGTTCCAGCGTTGCATACTCAATGGCGCGATCGATTTCTTCTTCCTGCATCGACAAACCGGAATCCATTCCCGCCAGGCCGAAATCAACCAACTTGGCAACTCCTTGCGAACTGAGCAGCACATTAGTCAGCTTCAGATCGCGATGGGTAACCCCCAGACTGAGTGCGTAATCAAGTCCCTCAGCCATGTCCAATACATACTGTGATGCCTCCTCAACCGCGAATTTTCCCCGACTTTTCAATAACTCACGAAAGTTGCCGCCCTCGATGAATTCCATCGAAAGGTAATGAAAGTCCCTTTCACTACCCACTTCGTAGATTGGCACAATGTTCCTGTGTTTCAGACGCTTGCCAAGCTCTCCTTCCCGCCGAAAGAGGCTGACCTTCCGAGGATCCTCCGCCCATCGCTGTCTTAAAACTTTTATGCCGATCATCCGGCCATCAACAACGGAGCAGCCACGAAACACGCGTGCAAAACTCCCGGAAGCATTCCGATAGAGGAGCTTATAAGGTCCTAGCCGAAGACCGTCCGTTTGATGCTTGTTCAGTTTCGAAACCTGATAAGGAGTCAGGTCGTTTCGAGATCCAAGATCGCGAATCAGACCTTCAATGCTACGCTCGCTCGATCCGATTCGCGACAAGCATGCCTGCAACTGCGACTCGTCGATCAGTTTTGAAAGAATGAGAAAATTCTGAAATTTTTGCAGGCTGGAAAAGTGCATTCGGCGATGACTCATTAATCATTGGGGACAGAATCAGCTAGTTCGATACGTACACCAGTGATTGCGGGCAAATCGGATACGGACACGAATCAATGTTTTGATTCTCTGTCTACGAATCCACATTTAGCCCTCTTCGGGAACCGAAATTTCAGTTCATCGCCCCACAAAGTCTCTCGATCAGGACCATTTCAAAATCAAATGGCATCCCCCCCACCATAGTCGCCCATAATGCCCATCGCAAGTGAACCACTCCTTCCGAGTTGCAACTGAAACTCATGGAACGTTTCCGTTTCGAAACGGACTACTCTTTTCATAAAAACGTTGAAAATAGTGGGATTGGATGATTTTCCCAAAACTTTTTTAGAGAACTCGTAGAATTTTCTTGACGACTGCGTTCGTGGAATTCCTATCGCCAATTCAATGGCGGTCGGAGGCCAAAGAAAGGAAACGAGGTGCCGAATCTCGGCACCTCGTTCCAATTTTTAGACAACCTCTACCCTTCTCGGGAATCGGTCGATCGCCTGATCTTGGCGTTCCTCCAATCAGCAAGGCTCCCTCATAGAAACCGGAACACAACGAGTTTTCTCAGGCAAGTTGTTTTTTCCGGCCGACGAGGGTTCGAACGCGTTCGGCCAGCAATGCGGTGTCGAATGGCTTTCGGAACGTCTCATTGAATGGAGTACGATCCAAGCCACTCGCAGTGTCGTCGTCGCTCAGCAGCGCGACCAAAACGGCATCCGCATAATCATTGTTTTTCCGCAAGTTTGTTGCAATCAGCGAAGCTTCATGACGACCCATGCCGAAGTCGATCACAACGCAATCCGGATGCAGAGACTCAGCCCGAATTCCAGCTTCGAATCCACTGGAAGCAGCCTCTGTTTTGTAGTCTCCGGGTGGCATCAGGTCCATCAGTTGACCTCGCACGCCAGATTCGACGCCAACGAGCAACAGTTTGCCCATTGCTTCATCTTCGAGTTCTCCAAGAGGCATTCCGTGTTCCTTAAGGAACCGAATCAAATGCTCACGGGGAATCCGTCGATCTTGGGATCCGGGTATGCGGTAACCGCGCAGACGGCCTGAATCAAACCATTTGCTGACCGTGCGGGGCGCAACCTTGCAGATCTTTGCTACTTGACCAGTAGTGAAGATCGTTTTCATCGCGGGCTCTCCAATCACCTAGATTGTTCACACTCAGAAGGGCGTCGCGACCCTCCAGACCTTGTATGCTCATACCATTTTCATGACAGCAATCCGTGCCCTCGTATCAATTTCCAGATGAAACAGCGTCCGAGAACGGTGTTCTCCAAAAAGCGACAGGCAAAGCGAGGAATCGCCCACCAGCCGCCCAACATGATTAATACGCATCAAAACAGTTTGAGATTCCATCGATTCGATCCTTGATCGATGGGTTTTCAAGATGGCCAGACAGGCTGCTCTCCTCCAAGCGTTTCGCTTTTTGTTGAGCCGAATCCAAGATGTCTTGCCCCTGAGTCGATTACTCCGTGCTACTCGCTCAGACCAGATCAATCGCCATCTGATGTTTGCTCGTTCGCACCGTTGTTAGTCGCCTCCTTAGTAGAATCGTCGCAAGCTGTCGCAAATCTTAATATTGTTTGCTAAGTCCTATTGCAGGAAAGAGAGAATTCTGATGCAGGCGTCAAGGTCCACCCGTTTTTCGTAGGAGGTACACCGGAGAGGGGGTTCCAAAGCCACCTTCGGACATTTTGAATCAAAAGACTATAGTCCAACCACAATTCGTGATCATGAATTGCGAGACTCGATCTTTCGTTGTCTCCTCCAGAAATGGGCAAAATCTCATTGCCAAGCAATTTCTTGAGAGAGGGCGTCGTTGCAACGCCATTCCGAAAAACACATCAAGAAACGACACAAGGCGGGTTTCCCCGCCTTGTTAAAGTCTATTTCGACGTTTGTCAGACCTAGTCAGATACCCAGTTTGCGTCGCTTAGCTTTCCGAGCCTTCGAACTAGCGGGACGTTTCCCATGATTGGCTTTGTTGACCTTGCGCGTATTCTTGGCCATGACCTATCCTTCTCCAATTATCTTTAAATAAACCATCGGCGTTATAGCCAGAAAGCCCCGCGAGTATAGCTAACAACGCTGAGAATGGGTAGCGTCCACAGTTTTTTTGAATAAAACCATATCCCAACTTTCCATTCTGCGTAAGACCCGTGGAGAAGCCCCGGTTGAAAACCGGTTGTGAGCCGGTTAAAAGTAAAGTTTCGTCCTCCGTCGAGGCTACCCAAAAAAGTGGACTTGTGTTCCCGATGCCACCATCAAGGCTTAGCGTCGTTCCATTCGTGGTGAGGTCTAAAATCAAGCCGTGACCGCGACTTCGACAGCAAATTTCTGGAATATTCGCTGGAAATTCGCGTTCTCGAACAGCGTCTTAGAAATGCTCCGGATGTTTATTTATCCCCTTATTGACTTATGAAAATTTTGTCACCTCAACCTTTGTCGTTCCGTCGGCGTTTCGGCCGAGTCAATTCCGCTGCCGATTGAGACACGGAAGTATTGACACTCAAAACCAAGTCGGAACCTCCATCGCGGTTATTAATTAAGCCAACTTACTGGCCAGCAACTTGGCACAACAACTCGAGAGCTCTCCGAAAAACAAGAAAGAGATCTGATTCATGGATTTAGAAGTCGCTGGAAATGTGGCAATTGTGACCGGCGGAGCCAGCGGCATCGGGCTAGCCTGTGCCCGTGGATTTGCCCAAGCGGGTTGCCGTGTGGGGCTATGGGATCTTTCGACTCAAGTCGTTTCAGTGGCAGGGAAAATTGCTGATGAGTTCGGAGAAAAATCCATCGGACTGAACGTTGATGTGAGCGACTTTACGGCAGTCCAAGCAGCCTTAGAGGAAACCGAATCAAAGCTTGGTCCAGTTTCACATCTCGTTCATGCCGCAGCCATCTCTTCCGGAAAATTTGGTTTTCCTTTCACTAACCTCCAACCAGCGGACTGGCCGCGCGTTCTGAACGTTAATGTAATGGGAATGGTGCATGTCGCCCAGGCGATCGCTCCGGGGATGACTGCTCGGAAAAACGGCACAATGGTGTTCATCGCATCGGTGGCCGGGCAAATGGGGTCGCAAACCGACCCGCCCTATAGCGCAAGCAAAGCGGCCAATATCAACTTCGCTCATTGCCTCGCGAAAGATCTTGCCTGCCACAACGTGCGTGTTAATACGGTCAATCCGGGTATGGTCCAGACGCCCCTCAATCGGCAAGTCTGGCAGGCGTGGAACGATCAGCAACCCGAAGATAAACGTCGCAGCTACGAGAACTGGGCGGGCGAGAAGGTCCGCTCGGTCGTTCCACTGGGTCGTTGGCAACTTCCCAGCGATATTGCCGACATGGTCGTGTTTCTCTCTTCAGCAAGAACGGCTCAAGTCACGGGGCAATCCATCAATGTCGATGGCGGTCAGATCATCCGTTGGTAATTTCGCATGAAGAACTATTGAGGATTCCATCCAAATCTCATCTTTGCCGGCACCGAACCTGTCCTCGCAATCTTGTATTTCATGTGGCGGGATTTTTGTTTTTTTAATCTCGCTCGAATGCGACATTTTTGGGGGGGACCTCTCTTCACTCGCCAACTTTGCCAATGCTCCTCTTATCGATTTACTTGATAGACAATGCGTATTTTCGTTTCAGAGTTTATTTGCGGTGGAGGCATGGCAGGATTGCCTCTGCCTGAGTCTCTGTATCGAGAAGGTCGCGCAATGCTCTGCGCTCTTGCGGCTGATCTGCTCCGCATAACCGGCTGCCAAGTGGCAACCACACTCGATGCGCGTCTCGAGGATCGACTTAAAAAAAGCCTTCCAGACGGCTGTGACGTCTGGCCCGTCGTTGATACTGAAAATGAACGCCGAACGTTCCAACATCTGTCTGCGGCAAGTCATGCCGTCTTGGTGATCGCCCCTGAAACGGATGGACAGCTTGCCGAACGCGTCGGCCAAGCGGCATTGATCGGCAATACGGTCCTCAACTGTTCACCAGAGGCCATCGAGTTATGTGGAGACAAAATTCGACTAGCCCAACATTTCGAACGGCACTCGCTGGCAACAATCTCAACAGCCAAATTGGATTGGAGCAGTCAAGCGACGGGGAATCGTCTCTCGGAATCATGGGTTGTCAAACCCATTGACGGTGCGGGTTCGTGGCTGACTTTTCGCATTCGCGCTGACTCACCGGGTGACTGGCATGAGATGCGGAAGGCGTTCGATCGTGAAGGGGTTCGACACAAGGCCATTATTCAACCCTTCGTGTCGGGACAACCACTGTCCGTTGCATGCCTCTGCAATGTCTCTGGTGTAGTGGATATCTTTCCGATCGCACGTCAAAGGCTTTCCAATCAGTTCGTTTATCTCGGTGGGTCTCTCCCGGCCCTTCTCGCGCCCGATGAAGAAGTCGCGATCCGAGATCTCGTCCTCCGGACTTGCCTAACGATTCCCGGATTGAATGGCTACGTCGGGTTCGACTTATTGCTTCCCGATGAAGATCCCTCAAAACCATTGGTCGTTGAAATCAACCCCCGACTGACGACATCTTATATCGGATACCGAAGGCTCAGCAGGAACAACATCGCAGAGCGATGGATGGATCTCGCTGGCCTGCGTCCCGACAACCCGCATTTGGGGCCACTTTGGTCATCCTCACCCATCGAGTTCGAGACTCTCGAAAGCGAGCACTCAAAACCGTCTCTAGACGGCAATCTCCCCAAGAGCCACTGATCAGACACTCCGACTTCGATCGAGAGGGACTAGCCCCCACTCCAAGGGATTAACAAATTTGCGGCCGGCGCCAGAATTCGCTGAGGCGGCCATAACTGCGTCATTGAGGAGTGTCGCGATCAGACGGTCACCAACACTGTTCAATGTCACTGACTGTGGTCCTTCTACTAACGTTAGAACACGCCCAGCGGACCTCTCTTTTCAACAGGCGTGACGATCTGATGGCAGATGTCGCCAGAAATTCAGTGATCGACATTCCGCGTTCAACCGATCCAGAAATGGGAAAGAGTGTGACGTTTTGCGTGTCAGGCTTCTGCCGAGATGAGATCCGTTCCCTGACAGAAACAAATTAGGGCAGCCCAAACAATCGTCGAGCATTCGCAGTCGTCGCCAAGGCAATATCCTCCTTTGAGATCCCTTTTGATTCCGCCAGACAAGCCGCCGTCAGCCGGACGTGAGCCGGCTCATTCCGTTTTCCTCGAAATGGGGTCGGAGCGAGATATGGTGCGTCTGTCTCCAGCAGCAAACGATCCCGAGGCACAACCACTGTAACCTGCCTCAATGATTCGTTCTTTTTAAACGTGATCATCCCGCCGAAGGACAAATACATTCCCATGTCGAGACAGGCTTTCGCCGTCTCGACAGAGCCACAGAATGCATGCATCACACCTCGGAGAGGACCTCGTTCTGCCTCCTTCCGAAGCTGATCCAGGACTTCGGATTCCGCCTCGCGACAATGAACGACGAAGGGCCGATCAAGGCGCCGAGCCAACTCCAGATGTCGCCCGAAATAATCTGCCTGCAACTCCAACGGCGAGTGATCCCAATACTTGTCGAGCCCCGTTTCTCCAACCCCGACAACCTTGGGAGCGGTGGCCAACTCGACAATTTTTTCCCAATCACCGGGCTTTGCCGCGAGGACATAATTCGGGTGTAAGCCCACGACCGCATAGACACTGTCGTATTTTTGAGACAGCTCGATCACACGTCGACAACTTTCGAGACTGATCCCGATGGCAACCATCGTCAGCACGCCGGCGTCCACAGCACGTTGGATCGTCTCGTGACAATCTTGAGAAAACGAGTCTTCGTCTAGGTGACAGTGCGTGTCGATCCATTCCATCGTCACGACCTTAATCAATTGCCGATTCAACCACAGGTTTGACAGGCTAGGCGCGCCGTGGCGACTACTATTCTCTATAGGCGACAGACGGGGCGTTACACCTTCAATGACTTCAGCTCTTCGGTGCCAGCGCGTTCGGAGAAAAGCACCTCGCCGAATAGCGCCTCAGCTTCGGGGTCATCCACGCAGGTGTAAATGGCTTCATCAAGCTCAGCAACAAGTGTTTCTTGACTGAGGATCACCCGCGGTAGAAGTGATTTGAGCGACAAAAAATGCAGGTCCGTAAAAGCGACTGGATACATCCCAAAATCGATAGGGTACCCGCGGCGGTTTAGCAGTTCGACCATTCTGCTG
>Ga0114966_10001377_pt1 | contig 22570 bp, 30 predicted proteins | sample M_130207_XF_Meta_FD_87029 | JGI IMG/M metagenome (GOLD analysis project Ga0114966, IMG submission 87029) | Freshwater microbial communities from Lake Montjoie, Canada to study carbon cycling - M_130207_XF_MetaG | ecosystem: Environmental > Aquatic > Freshwater > Lake | place: Lake Montjoie... | reverse complement strand
TTAGAATAAATGATTTTAATATTAATTACCATCTTTCTTATAATTTTTCTATTTTTTATTGTTAATTCTATTATATGGATACAACGGAAAAAAATTAAAAATATTAATGATAAAATAATCGTATATATTATATACCTTAATTTTATTTTAGTTTCTGGATTATTAATATTTATTTCTTTATATTAATTAGAAATATAAATGCCTTCGCGTTCTTCTTCCAAAAGTTTCTTAAAAACATCACATAAATCTATATCATCGTCTAAAAATAATAGTGATGGAACTTTTATATTAATATCAATTGCCCTTTTACTTTTTATAATAATAGCGGGAACTATTATTTATAATTCATATAATAGAGAAAAATTTACTGTTAATAATAAACTTGTGTATTTATATATGGACAGATGTACTCATTGTAAAGATTTTTCATCAGTTTGGGATTTAATGGTAAGTGAAGTTAAATTAAACCCTGATAAATATAAAATTACTATGGAAAAATATGAATTAAATAATGATGAAGTTGGAAAGAATATTGCTGTTAAAAATGAAATAAATTACGCACCAGCAATAATTCTAATAACCCCTTCAAAAAATTTAATTTATGAAGGTGAAAGAACAAAAGAAGCGATTTTAAAATGGGTCTTAGATAAAAAAACTTAAATAATTATTATTAGTAGAAATGATATTTTTTGTAATATTATTATTAATTTTTATTCTTATAATTAATATAATAATATCTAATTCTAAAAATGAAAATTTTGGTGCTGATCCAAATAAATTAATTTATTTAAATGATATAGATGCTGTTTGCGCGGGTTGTAAAGATTTTAATCCATTATGGACAAATATAGAAAATGAAGTTAAAAATAATTATTTGTATTATAATTTTATAACAACTAAATATAATATTGATACTGATAAAGATGGTAAAGCAATTGCTACTGCTGGAAAAATAAATACACCTCCAGCAATTGTTTTTAAAAGAAATGATAAATATACTACTTATTCAAATAAATCAAAAGATATTAATGTAATTCTTGAATGGGCACGAAATTTAGGAAGTTAATAAATTTTAAATTCTTTTTTCCTTTTTATTTAATAATTATGAATAAAAATAAAATAAATTTAAAAGATTTAAATGAAATTAAAAAAAAAAAAGAGTTAAGAGGTCTTAATGTCTATAATTATATTCTTAATATGATTAATATTAAAATAAGAGAAATTGCCGAACACGGTGGAATGTCTTTTTATTATAAAGTTCCTCCCGTTATTATTGGATATCCCCTTTATAATTATGATAATTGTTTTATTCATCTTATTCAACAATTAAAAATGTCTGGATTATATTCGAATAGACTTCCACCGCCTAATAATAATCTTCTTTATATATCTTGGAAATTAGAAGACCTTTCTTCAAAAGCTAAATCCAGACTTTTATTAGAATAATCATTCATTTCTTTAAAACCTTGGAGAAAAAGATTATTAAGTAATTCTTCATTAATTGAGAAATCAATATAATCATCAGTTATATTTGGATTTAATATACTTTTTACAGGAGAATTTTTTATAAATAAAATATTTTTATGATTTTTTAATTTATTATAATAACATAAAGTATCCGTATTATTATAAATCATTTGAAAAATATTATAATAATAATTAATAAATGATATTTTCTTCATTTCTATATGACATTCTATTCTTGTATTAATTCCTATACCTAATATAAATTCACTATTTATATGACTAAATACTTCTATTGGAAAATTATTCGTTAAATAACCATCAATATAAAATTTATCATTAATAATTACAGGTTTTGATAATATAGGAAGACACATTGAAGCACTAATAGCATCTAAAACAGAAACATTAGGATAATCATTAACATTAAAAATTACATTAGAACCCGAATTAACCTCTGTAACACTAATATATAAATTAATTCCAGTTTTTTTTGATAATTCTATAAAAGTTAAATCATCTTGATTATATATTTCCTTAATATATTCACTAAATCCTTTTAAATAATTACGGGAATTATTAAATCCATAATCATTTATTAAATTAATAAAATTATTTGGATATATTTTAGTTATATCACTTTTCATTGTATTATAAATAATTTGTTCTAATCTTTCTATTGGTATTTTTAAAGCATATGCTAATGAAAAAAAAGCACCCATAGATGTTCCGGCAATATCTCTTATATTTTCATCCATTTTATAACAATAAATATATCGAAGTATTCCACAGATACATAAAGATCTTAAAGCATTTCCAGCAAAAACAATATGAGTAATTTGTTTCATTTATAAAGATATTATATAGAATTCTTTATATTAATCTTTAACTAAAATTGTTATTTGATGTATTAATATAATTATTATTATACCTAAAAAGATAAATAATAATAAATTATATAAATTAACATCTATCTTAACATTAGTATTAATATTCATATTAGTAAATTGTTCTATATTTTCTGGTATATCAGTTGCATTTTTAATATTTTTATCAAAATTATTTCTTAGATTTTTTAGATAATCTGCTAAAAATGGGGTAGTTCTATATTCTAATGAACTATCTTGATTATTAGTTTTAATATTATTAATAGATAAATAAGCATCATATTCATCAAAATCAAAAGCTTTTATACCATCCTTACTAAAATCATTTTTAACAATTGGAGGATTTAATGAAACATCCATAACATTCTTCATAATATCTTTATTATCACATTTAGGTATTTCATAATTAGGTGCTTGTAAAGACTTACAATCACTATTAGCAATTTTCTTCAAAATTCTCTTCTTTTTATCATCATTAGGAAAAGCATCTTCTATTGAAGCAAAATCAAGCATTTTTCTATAATTATTAATGATAATAAAAAAGATAAATAATTATAGAAATAGATGGAATTATTAATATTATTCAAATATATCATTATAGGAATTCTTACAGCATATCTTTTAATATATGGTTTAAGACCATCGGTACCTTATCCAGAAGCAATATTAGAATTTTATGAAAATTTCTGGATTTTAATTATACTAATCTTCTTTAATTTTTATATTTATTTATGGGATAAAAAAATAGGGGTTTTATTAGGTCTTTCTATTATTGCCTTAATAATGGATATGATACAATTTTCAAAATAACTTATATAAGAAAAATGAGATTAAATTTATTTAATGACTGATACAGGAAAAGAACTATTATTATCATCCTTATCATCATTTTATGAAAAGAATGATGAATATCTTCAAATATTAAAAATTATAATTGATGGAAAACATTCATTATCTTTACGAATGATTGATTGGTTAGTAACTATTTATGCTAAAAATAATAATATGATTTATTGGATTTCTCTAAATGATAATAAAATTTATCCAGAACTTCCAGATAATAATTCAAATAATTTTAAAAAAATTAATCTTTATCTTGATTATAGGTCTCAATTAAAATCCTTCAAAAAAATTAATTTTGATTCATTTCGTCGTCATGATAGAATATCTTTCATTTCAAATAAAGGAACTTCTATCGAAACTACTATAGGACAATTAAATTTTTTTAAATGGGCATTTAGTAATAATGTTATTAATTATGCTATTGAAAATGAAAAAAATATATATGAAAATATGTCTAAAAATTCTTATAAAAGAACCGTAAAAAATAAAAAGAATATTGTTCTACCTAAAAATGATATCTTAATAACTAAATGCTTCGTTTCATTCGATTAATATGAAGGTGCACTTCCAATTTCTAATGTTGTTGAACGAACATCTGGTTCTATGGTTGATATTAACCATGGACTTACAGCAACTTGCGGATTAGGAATTTCTGAACGTAATTGTAAATTAGCATTTCGTAATGATTGTCCAACTGTATTAACACCAATATGATATCCAGCAGTTAAAAAATTTTGGTCTTGAATATTTGCTTGACTTGATGGATTAATTTTAGACCATATTAGATTTTGTGCGTCTTTTGGTAATAAATCAGAAGAAGTTAATTTATCTTTTTTAATACATGTTGTAGGGTCTTGTGGAGATTGAGTTTCAAATCCTTCTTTAAATCCAGATAATTTATTTACTTCTTGTTCGCCATTTATTGAAGAATAATTACAAACATTTTCGTCATTTCCTTGGAATTCATTTAAATTATTTATCATAGATGATTTCGCATAAGGGTCAAATCCCGCTGGACTTTCAAAACGTTCTTCTTTTTTATTTTGAAATGATTGTTTATTAAATGTATCCATTACATCTTTAAAACTTTGAACTGGATTCATAATAGCATTTTCTCCTTGATTATATAAATCATTAAAATGTTCATTACCATCTCTTTTACTCTTGGAATTATAAGAAAGAAGAAGTAAAAGTATAAGTAATAATAAAATAGCAATAGAAAATGAAATAACGACAGAGGAACTATTTGACGCCATATTAAATATATCTTTCTATTATCATATAAATATTATTTTCTTAAAATAATAGATTTAAGTTTCTCCAATTTATTTTCCCATATTTTAATATCCGTTTCTTTAACAATCTCTTCATATAATTTATACGCCTTTATTTTCATCTCTTCCATTTTTTTTATTCTTTCAATTGTTTCTTCCTCAAATTGAATTAAATCATATTTCCATTCTTCCTCTAATTCTTCTTTATTCCATTCAACATCTTTAATAAATTCTATATTTATATATCTTATCGCCCATTTATTAATTATAGAAGTTTTAGTTATATATATTCCTAATAATATAATTTCTAAATTAACAACTATATTCTTATTCTTTTTATTTGCATTTATAAAATTTATAAAATCATATTTCTCCTTTTCCTCATCATCTATTATAATATCTGTTTCTATTTTATCACTTAATATTAATGACATATAATCGTCATATGAATTTAAATATATATCATCTATATCTATATTATCACTATTTTCATTTATAAACCATGATTGATAATTCGATTTTAAACATTCATAAGCATCATTATCAATTTTCCTTATCTTATCAATTGTATTCCTATTAATATTTTCTGATATATTACATTCTAAAAAAAAACCTTTTTTATCATTTAATTCTTTCAAATTTTTTATCTTAACTTCATTTAATTCTATTATAACTTTTTCAACAGGATATGAAATATATATTTTACCTTTCTTCTGCGGATTTTTAAACAAATGTTTCATTCTTAATTATAATAGAAATAATATAATATAAGTTATGAATACGCATAATAAATTCATAAATCTTATTATTAAATTTATTAAAGAAGAATTAATAAAAGAAGATATTCGAACAGAAATTATTAAACCTATTCTAATTTATCTTCTTTTTTATATTGCCCCATTTTTAATTATATTTATTCTTCTTAATTTTTTAACAACTATTATAGCTGTTTTTCTAGTTTTTTATATACATAAATAAAAATATTATTATTTAATAGATAATTATGACCTTACGAAGAAGAACACTAAAAGGAGGAAATGAATATGCTAATATATCTGACGATTTTAATCTATTAAAACCTGCTATTAATCTTCCAAAAACAAAAGGAGGTTCTTTTGCTGATGTTAATTCTTCTTATATGCTAACTGAAAAAAAAGCTGGAAATAGAAAAGGTGGTAATATATTTTCTCAAGGTTCTGCTTTATTAAATGGATTAACTCATTTAACAGCAACACCAGAACCAGTAGCAACACCTATAGCAACACCAGTAGCAACACCTATAGCAACAGTAAATAAAGGTGGTAGAAAAGGTGGTAGATGTTCATCGTATACGGATGTTAATTCATCTTATATGATTAGTGATACCAAAGGAGGTAGAAAAGGAGGTCAAGGATTTGATTTTTTAAATAATAATAATTTAATTAAACAAACAAAAGATATATTAAATTTTAATAATGGAGGTTGTGGATGTAGTGCTTCTTCTCCTAAAAATGGAGGTGCTGTTGAATTAGCACCATTTGCTGCTGCTGTTGCTCTAATGGCGGCGAGATATATGACAGATGTAAAAGATTTTGATTTTGATTTAAATACATCTAAATCAGTTAAATCAGTTAAATCAGTTAAATCAGTTAAATCAAACTCAAAATCAAACTCAAAATCAAACTTAAAATCAAACTTAAAATCAAACTTAAAATCAAAATCTTTAAAATAAATATATAATATAAAATGAAAAAAATTATTACAAAAAATTCAACTAAAACTAAAAAAGTTATTAGAAAAACACCTATTAGAAAAACACCTATTAGAAAAACACCTATTAGAACAACACCTAGGTATTTTAATACAAGTGATTTTGATTGTTATAAATTAACAAATAATATAGATAGAGATTTTAGAGCATATAATAGAAGACATTCAAATGTAATTGGTTTAATACAAGATATAATAAATATTAGAAAAAATAGAGAAAATATTAATACTTTAAATAATTTAATTAATAATTTTATTATTAATCAAAGTAATATTACGATAGAAGTTAATTATCAATTAGTAAAATATATAGATTACGGTGGTTCATGTATAATATATTTAATAAAGGACAATTTAAATAATGAATTAATATTGAAAATTATGAATAATGCTGATGACGAATTTAAAAATATGAGTTTTTTATCAAATTTAGTTAAAGAAGATAAAACACCTCATTTTGTTAGATTATATGATTATTTTAAATTAAACCCAATTAATACAATAGATAGTGTTATTATACCACCTTTAATTAAAATGGATATTACAAAAATAAATAATTTTTCAGATGGTACAAAAATATCAGCATTAGTTATGGAAAAATTTGATGGAAATTTAATTAATTTACTAACATTATATATGGTTAATATAATAGATAGAATAAATAATAAATCATATAAAAGTGAAGAGGATAAAAGATTAAGAGATAAATATTTAAACAATTTAAGAGAATTTCATATTCAAATATTTATAACAATATTAACATTTCATTCATATTATGGTTATCATGCGGATTGTCAATATAAAAATTTTTTTTATAAAACAATACCTTATTCAGAAAATGAATATTTTAAATATAAAATTTTTGATACTGATTATTATATAAAAAATAATGGATTTTTAATAGTTTTAGGAGATTATGGAACAAATACAAAAAAAATTAATTTAACAAAAGAAGAAGTAATAAATGATTATATATTTTTAAATTATTATAATAATTATTGTGATGAAATTTTTTTTAAAACATTAAATGAAATACCATATATTGATAATTCTAAACAATATGAATTAGCACTTTTTGAATATATTAAAAGTAAAAATACAAATTTAATATTAACTTCTAATGATGATCAAAAACCTCTAATTAATGATACACCATATAAAATTTATTGCCAAGAAGAAGGAGATGTAGAAATGCTACATGGAGGTAAAAAAATTAAAAAAATAAGAAAAATTAAAAAAAATTAAAAAATATTAATATTTCATTTTATTTTTACATTCATTTAAATATATAATTGACCTTGATATTAATTCTTCATAATCATATGAATTATAATTTTTAATTATAAACCATCCTCTTCTATATGTATTTTCATCTGTCTCATATGGAAGTTTGCGAATTTTATAAATATAATTATCATTTATTATTATCACAAACATTAATGTTTTTTAATTAATTAAATTAATCATTTTTTTAAGTGAGATTGAAATGACTAAAATAAATTCATATATTATTAATAATTATGGAAATTCTTGATATTAATGAAAAACAAATTAAATTAATTCTACATCCTATTCTAGATAATTTTAAGATTTCTAATAAAATTGATATTAGTAATAGTATATATGATGATACAAATATAGAAAATTGGATTACTAATAAAACAACAACAATAGGAGGTTCAATTATTATTAATCATCTTATTAAAAATCCAATCAATAATAAAGAAATTCTTTTAAATAGACAAAAAATATCTTTCGAAATTATTAATTATCATCTTAAAATTCTTAAAGAAAATGAAAAAGATATATTATGGATTTTAAATCTTAAAAAAGAAATTGATGAAAATTCTTCCGTAAAATTATTATTCCCTTATCTCTATTATTTAAATAATCTTAACAATCATCGTTCTTTTCTCGATTTATATCATTTATATAAAATATTTTTTGTTCCTATCTCATGTTTTATTTATCCAATCTCTATTTTCATCGCCCCGTATTTTTATATTAATAAACAATTTAATTTAAATATATCTGTTTATCAATATTTTAAAATATTCTATCAACTTCTTAAACTTATGATAAAACCCACCGGAAATCATAAAAAAGATTTATTTAAACTTATTTCATTCTTTATATATGTATTTATCTATATTTATAGTATTTATCAAACTTTCATATTATCATATATCATTTATAAAATGCGTGATAAATTATTAGAAAAAATGAAAGGTCTCATAGATTTCATTAAAACATCTATTATTATTATTAAAAGTTCTAAAAATTCATGGATACATCATTATCTTTATGATATCCCTAAAAATCTCAATTTAGATGAATTAGAAAAACTTAATTATGATTTATCATCTATATTTAAATTATGGATGAATGATAATCTTAAAAATGATGTTTTAACAATTCTTAAAATAATTTATACCTTGGACGCTATTAATGTTATTTCTAAACTTAAAAATAATAAATATTGGTGTCTTCCTATATACTCCAATGAAACAAAAATATTAGATATTCGTAATCCTATCCTAAATATTCAACAACCTAATCCAGTATCATTAGAAAAAAACTTAATAATAACTGGTGTTAATGCTGGTGGTAAAACTACTTATGTTAAATCAATTGCTTCAAATATTATTCTTTCACAAACTTTCGGCATTATTAATGCCTTAAAAGCGAATATTATTATATATGATGCTCTTATTTCAATTATGAGAATAAAAGATGAAGTAGGAATAGCATCATATTTTGAAGCAGAAACGTCATATTGTAATAAGATGATAGAAATAGCAGATGAACTTTCGAAAAATAATAAAAAAGGAGTTTTTATTTTAGATGAACCAATGCACTCAACACCTCCATTAGAAGCAATATCAGTAGCATATTCAATAACTAAATATCTTGGAAATTTGAAAGGAATTCGTTTAATAATAACAACTCATTTCCATAAATTAATTGAATTAGAAAAAAATAATAATTTCATGAATTTAAGTGTAAGTGCGAAAAAAATAGATGGTAAATATGTATTTGATTATAAAATAAAAAAAGGAGGTTCAAGACAAACAATAGCAATAGAACTTTTAGAAAAACATAAACTTAAAGAAGAAATCATAAATAGTGCGATAGAAATTAAAAACAAATTATATTTAGATGAGTTAGGAAATGATAGGTAAATATTTAACAAATATGAATAATCTCATTCAATATATAATCATGTTTTTAATACTTCTCTTAATAATTTATCTTATTTATAAAATATTTATTGTAGAAACTAATGTTTATATTATCAATGAACGCTTATCTAAATTAGAAGTTCAATATAATGAACCAATATCAATTGAAAAATCTAATTTAAATCATGAAGAAATAGAAATTGCTAGTAATTTTATGAATGAAATATTCACTAATCAAGAAGAAGAACCATCATCAATAGATATAGATGAAATTATTAAAACTGATGAAAAGAAATCAGATAAAGAAGAAATATTTGATTTAAAAAAAGATGTAATGACAACAGATGATAATCAATCTATTATAAGTTCATCAAATAATAATAAAAAAAAACTTCAAAAACTTAATTTAGATAAATTAAAAGAGAAATGTAAAGAATTAGGATTATCAGAAGAAGGAACAAAAGGAAATTTAATTGAAAGAATTTTAGAAGAAATTAATAAAGATGTTTAAAGATTAATTATTCACTTTTAATATAAAGGAAAGAATGGATAATAATGATTTGGGTTTAATTAAATATAATTTATCAATATTTAAAGAATATTATGAAAAAGATATGGAATTAAATGATATATTAACAAAAAAAGCAAATGAATTAATGAATAAATATAATTGTTTTATGTCTAATTATGATGCTAAAAGTTTATGGGAAAAGAAAAAGATGATTGCTATGAGAAAAACTAAAACTAATTATAATCCTACAAGAACAAAACCACGAGTTATTTTAATTGATTTTAGTGATGATATGAAATGTAAAAAAGAATTTACTTCTTATTTAAATAAATTGACAGATGTAAATAAAGATGTAATTTATTCAAAAATTTCAATATTTATTCGAGATATAACAGATGTTAAAATTAAAAATATATTATTTGATGTTCTCATAAATTTTATAAAAGCATCTTCAAATAATATTTATATAGATGTTTTATTTTTATTTGATAATGATTTTATAAAAGATAATATTAATAAATATTTAGAAAAATTTATTAACAATAAAGAATGGAATTCAGAAGAAATTAAAATAGAAAGTAAAATATTATATGATAATATTAATTATGATAAATATTGTTTTTATGTTAAAATTAAAAAAAATACATTATCTATTTTAAAAGCATTATTAATTATCCTTAATCGTATAAATAATAAAAATATAATTAAACAACTTTCTAATGAAATTATGATAGATTTAAATGAATATCTTAAAAAAACAGATTTTAAACATATAATAGAACTATTATTAGATGAATTATTAATATTATATGATTTTTATAAAGATCCAAATATTTTAAATATTTTAAAAAATATCGATTTAAATATTTTTGATTATTCCACAAAATTTAAAATTATTAAAATTATAGATAGATATGAATTGTCCCCCTGATAAAATATTAAATCCAAAAACTAATAGATGTATTTCAAAATCATCCGTTCTCGGTAAAAAAATCATTAAAGATATGGAATTAAGTAATAACAATGATTTAAAAAATTCTATTATTAAACATCTAACAACTATTAGAAATTATGAAATTTTAAATAAAAATAAATATAAAGCAATTGCTTATTCAAAGGTTTTAAATCAATTATATAATTATAAAGATAATATTAAAAATTATGATGATTTTATTAAAAATATTAAAGTAGGTGATAGAATAGCTTTAAAAGTAAAACAATTAATAGATGATGGTGTTATTAAATATGAAGAAGAAAAAATTAAAAAAGATAGTAATTTTAAAATTCAATTAGATTTTAAAAAAATTTATGGAATTGGTGAAGCAAAAATTAAAGAATTAATTGATAAAGGTATAAAATCTATTGCCGATTTAGAAAAAAATAAACATCTTTTAAATAAAAATCAATTAATTGGTCTTAAATATTATAAAGAATTAAATGAAAGAATTCCCTTGGATGAATATATGAAACATAAAGAAATATTAGAAAAAGATTTGAAGAAATTAAAATATGAATTTGTAGGTTCATTTAGAAGAGGAAATAATACAATGGGAGATATTGATATTTTAATAATGAAAAATGATCATTTTAATTTAAATGATTATATCTCTAAATTAAAAAATTTAGGATATATTAAAGAAATTTTAGCAATCGGTAATATTAAATTTGGAGGAATTGTTAAAATTAATAATAATCCAGCAAGAAAATTAGATATTCTTATCTGTCCTGAAGAAGAATATTATTATTCATTACTTCATTTCACAGGTTCTGCTGAATTTAATGTAGGTTTAAGAGACTATCTTAAAAATAAATATGGATTATCATTAAGCGAACACGGATTTAAAGATAAAATTATTAAAATTCCAGATATGAAAAGTGAAAAAGAAATATTCGATTTCTTTAATTTAAATTTTATTGAACCTTCTAAACGCAAAATTTTCTATAATCCTCAAAAATAATATTTATAATTAAATAGAATAATATGAGTGATTTTAACGTTCTTTACATAATTAAAGTAGTTAATGCTGTTTTAACCATCGCCCTCTTAGTTTTTGTTTATACCTATTTAACCAATCTTGAAACAAAAGGTTGCGAATGTGCCGCTTCACCTAATTCAAGTTTTATTAAAGGTTTCACAATCTTCTCTATAGTTTATCTCCTCTTTACTATGTTTATTCCCGATGATATGATTAAAGACAATTTTGGTGGTTCTGTCCTAATCTTTAAAGGATTTGTTGATCTAATCTTCTTTATTGTATTTGTCTATTATCTATATGTTGTATTCCAATATACTCGATTTCTCGTAAATGAAAAATGTAAATGTTCTTCTGACATTCGACGAGAAATTATTATGATTGGTTCTCTTATTGAATTTGCTCTAATCTTCATCTTATTTCTTTTCCATTTCATTATTGCCGTCGGTATGTCCGTCGTTTTTGCCGTAATTCGTGAATTAAATGATAGTAGTGATAATATTCGTAATGTCGTTAGAGACCCTATTGGTTCTCTCACAAAAATTCCCAGAACTATTAAAAAAGATATTGGAGAAATTTCTTCATTTGTATCCAAAACAAAAAACGAATTAAAAAAATTAGGCACTAAAGGATATAAAACTTCTTCAAAACGATAAATATTTAAATATTTAATGTTCTTTTATTTTTTCTACCTACTGATTTTTTCAATAAATTAACATCAGTAGCATCCTCGATTATTGATGTAATCTCCTCATCACTTATTGATAATGTTTCAATTCTATTATCAATATCTATATTCGGTGTAATCTTATTATGAACAGAATTAATTATATTATTAATATCATTTATAGGTTTATCATTTCTCATCTGCTGTGGATTAACCATTTTAGGACTATTATTAAATGGTTGATTATTTGTTAAACCTCCAAATAAATTTCCAATCATTCCAAATAATCCATTATTATTCATTCCTGATGGTTGCTTATTTCTAAATTTTTCTTCTTGTTCTTCATCACCACCCATTAATCCAGTATTTTTATATACAAATTGTTTTGCCGCCGCCGATTGAAATTGTTTCATTAATGCTGGATTTGCCTTAAAAACTTCCTCTACCCCTGGAATTGAACTTTCTTTAAACATCTTGGACGTTAAATGAAACATAAAAGCACTTCCGGTTAAACTTATAAATAATCGAAGTTCAGGCGCCATCTTTTTCCCCTTGGATTTATACTTATTATGAAGTTCCTCAAATATATCATCATAATCTATTATATTATCATGAACTTGTTCAGACCATCCATCTAATTTAATAGATAATGGATCATATCTTGTATTTAAATATTCTGTTCCTGTTACAAACGCCATCATCATCTTTCTTTGAAAACGAACACTCGCATCTGTATCCTTATCACGAACAATTCTCTCATATTCAGTTTTCATTTCATTTAAATCAGTGCTCATATTGAAATTATGCGGTATTTGATGTCCCTTCGCTTGAAGTCTATTTAATTGATATAATATCTCTCTCTTTTCCGTTAATTCATCCTTCTTACTTTTAATTAAATTACCCCCATCAACACTTCTAATATCACTCTCATCATCACCACTTTCGTCATCATCTTCTTCGTCATCATCATCTTCTTCATCATCATCTTCTTCTTCATCATCTTCTTCACTTTCTTCATCATCCTTAAATTTTTTAAAATTATTTTTTTCTTGTTTATTATTATCACTTCTTAATTTTATTTTATTTAAACTTGATTGAGATGATAATGATGACATTGAAGATAATGAAGCAATTTCATTACTTATCTTATTTTTATTAAATAATAATTCTGTATCTAGAAGTTTCTTATTTCCACTATTCCCTATATTATTCATATTTACTTCTAACAAATCATTCATTTTACTTAAAAAATATATCTTTATATTCTTTATATAAACGAAAGAATTAGATAAACCATTTATCTACTTCCGTATTTTTAATTGAAGGTAAATCTAATTTATTAATTTCATCATATTTAATATTAGATTTTGATATATTTGTTTCATCAATTTTCTTATTTAATTTATCATTTATTTTATTCTCTAATTCTCTTAATTTTATATCAACGTCATTTCTAACTTCAACTTTTTCTGGAACTTTAACAGGTTTTTTTGTTTCTTGAATAGCTTTATTTAATCCCGATAAAAAATAATAATTATGTTTTAAAAATAAAAGATATTCATTAGAAGGTAAAGCAGATTTATAATAAACAAAACTATATAAATGAAAATTCATTAAACCATTTTTATTTATAATAAATGGTATTGAACCTAATTTAACTTTAAATTTGTCCTTCGTCTTATATTTATAAACTTGTTTATTAATAAAAAATGATATTTCACTATTTGTATATATAAGACCAAATACAACAAAATCATTATTTTTTAATGTAGATTTTTCAATATTATCAATTGCTCCCGAATAAATACTATCCCCAATTGTAATTATAAAATTATAATTATTATCCTTATTTATACTAATATTAACATTCACTATCGATATAAAATATGAAGGTTTATCTTTATTTATAGTTTCAGTATTTCCCGCCAATTCAAATAAAATATTATTTTTTGATGTAATATCCTTAATTTTAATCGACATTAAAATTGTAAATTCATTTAATTCATTTGTTTCTATATTATTAGCAAAATAAAAACTTTTAGGACCTCGTAATTCTATACCATTTATATCAGCACCATAAGCACCATCATTATTTATTGTATTTGGTATAATATTAATTATCTTATCATATGTAAAATATTGATTTTCATTTGTAATTATATTATTAATTAATTTTTTATCTAAATCACATTCATACCATCTATTTAAAATATTATCTATCTTTGTAATATCATAAAATGTATTAATACATATGAATTTATATGATTTATATGGAATTAATGAATTATCATTATTTGGAATTATAACAGGAATATTTGATGACGGTATTATAGGTATTGTTTCAAATGTTTCAATATCCTTTCTTTTGATATCATAATATTCAATTATAAATAATGTTATGAATAACCCTATTAAAAACCCAAAAAGTTTTATAAAAAATAAATTCATCTCTTATCTAAAAATTATATAAGAATTATTTTATATTTTTATATAAAAATGCCCAAACAAGAAGATGATGATAAAAATAGTATTTGTTCTACTGAAGAAGTAGAAGTAAAAGATAAAGAAGGAGACGGAGAATATGATGATAATGAAGAAGATGAAGATGAAGATGATGACGAAGAAGAAGAAGAAGAAGATGATGATGATGAAGAGGAAGAAGAAGATGACGAAGAAGAATATGATCAGAACGTTATAAATTATGAACTTCTAAAAAATTTCTTTATAGATGAAAATGGTTCTAATGTTTCTACACATCTGGGAGCAATCGCAAAAGAACTGAGAACACTAAATAAGATACTTCTCAAAAAAAATAAAGATTAGGCAATATTATAATTAATTTTAGCAGATGAATAATTATTCATCGTTTCTTCTGCTGTTCCTATTGGAAGTAATATTTCTTTAAGAGCATAAAAACTTGGATCATTTCTTTTTCTATCTACTAATGTTTTTAATGGACAAATATCATCTAATTCAATTATAAATTTATTATCATCAAATATGAATAAAATAGGTGATTTAATTTTTGTTAATCCATCAGGAGAATAATAACTATTAGGATATTGAAATATAGTATCAATTATTCCATCATCCTTAATTTCAAATAAATTCTTCGTATTTTGAAATGCTATTTCTTCATTCGGATATGGAAGTCCTGAACCAGAATATGATGTCATCTTATTTAAAGGTGCTGGTGCTATTATAAACTTTTTTTTATATATTGAAGGATTATTTAATGTTCCTTTAATATTCACATTAATTCCATTAATATTTATTATACAAGATACGAAATCATTCGTAAAATTCATATTTAACCTTATTATTAATAAGATTTAAAAATTTTTAGTTGTTCCTAACCCATCAGGATTAACTAATGTATTTTTACAAGATACACCATCACAACTTACAAAATATTTATTATCCATCTGTTTATTAGTCTCATTCATTAATTCACCTACTTTACATGGAACACACGGAAATATTGATTCTAATGCTTTCTTTTGCTCCATTTCAATTATCATTTGAGAATTTTGTTGTAAAAATAATCGTTGCTCATAACTGGAATTAGTTATATTATTCTTTGTTAATAAATCATTTAAACTCGCATTTCTTATACAACGAGGTTCATAATTAGTAAAATAACGACCATCCGCCATTTTTATAGGACAACTCATTTTATTATTTCTATTATTATATTTTAAAAAAAAATATTAAAAATAATTGAATTATTTCATTTCATCCTCATAACAAAGATTATGAATATTTAATACAGATGTTCTCCCAACTCGTTGAGCTCTACCTATCGCCTGTTGTTTATCAAGACCCATTGAATGAAATATTATAACATCCGTCGCATAATTTATTTCAATACCACTCCCAGCATATTGCGTATTTAATAAAATAATCTTTGTAATTCCATTTTTAAATCTTTCAAGTACATTTAACATATGTGATGTTGTTCCTTTAAGAAGTTCAAATGTAATATTAGCATCATTTAATTTCTTCTTAAAAATATCAAATCCATTATCTACCTTCGTAAATACTAAAAATTTACCATCTGGTTTTTTATCAATTATCTTTAATAATGTTTCCTCCTTTGAAAATATATCCTCCTTTTCCTTATTTTCTTCCTTATTAATTATAGCAGTTATTTTCTTAAAATCTCCAATCGAATTTCTACATGTAGGACAATTTCTATTATTATTTCTATTATACCATGTGAATATACATCCACCACAAAATAAATGCGTACATTCCAATAATACCGGATTTCTTAAATCATCCATACAAATAGCACAACTATTCTCCTTAAAAGACTTAATTCTATCTGTTAATTCCTTAATCTTACTATTTTGAATTTCTATCTTAATATTAATATTATTTATCTTTAATTCCTTATCATCCTCATTAATATCCTGACTCTGAATAAATGTTCTCTCCATCTCCAAATTAAATAAACCCCTCTTTAAATCCTTTGAAACTAACTCTATTATATTATCCTCGGTCTCATTCTTCCCTCCAAGTTCTCTTATAGCACCCGCAAAATCATTCGCATTAATTTTCTCTAATACTGATGTATTTAAAAATCTCTTCGCTATATGATAATTTGTAGGTAATTTACATAAATAATATTTCTCTGTTGGTTCAGGAATATCAAAACTATTCTTTATAAAATCATTCGAATTCTTTACTATAATACTTGATATTGAATTCTTATTTAATAAATCCTTTACACCTGATATATAATGACTATATCCAGTTTTTGTAAATATATCATTATAAGTTCCTGTTATTAACCATAAAAAATAATAATTCATAAATGTCGGAATTTTATTAATAATATCATGTGCCTCATCTACCATCATTCTCTTCCAATTCTTAATAAATTGACATCCAGAATAAAAATCAATGAATATTTTTAATGTTGTATTCTTTATTAATACTAAATCAAAACTTTCAAAATATTCTATTATCTCTTTTTGATTTGAACCATTAAATTTCGGCAAATTACCTTTAATAAAATTCATATTTGTTATCGATATCATCTTTAAATTTGTCTTCTCTATTATTGTCTTCTCCCATTGAACAAATACAGGACCTCGTGGAACTATCACCAATGTAGAATTAATTATATTCAATGATTTTTGTATTAAATTATTTGATACTGATATATTTAAATAATTATAATGATGATGACTAGCAAAATTTTTCATATATATAGGATTTATATGAATATTATCCAATTTATTTGATGCTATTAATGCTAATCCTAATAATGTCTTTCCATATCCTACCTTATCTCCTAATATACCTATATTTGTTCTTATTATAATATTCGTTTCTTCATTTTCACTATCTATTAAATAAGGATTATCAAAATATAATTGCGAAAAACTATTAAAATTCTTAATATTATATGTAATCTCTCCTGTATTTTCCATCATCGTCGCCTTATATAATGATGATAATTGATGAGGTTTTAATTTAGTTATTATTCTATCCGGTTGAACAGAACGCGTATCATTTTCTGTCAATTCTAAATTAGATAATACCATAACTATTATTTATAATTTCTATTTTTTATATAATTATTTCTAAAAAATTATATAAGAATTTAATTGCTTATTTTTATATATAAATATGTCAAGTATCGAAGAAGAGCTTAAAGAAAATGTCCAAGAAATTATAGAAACACCTTCTAAACCAACTAAAAAAAAGATTGTTATTGGTCTTCCTGGAGACAATTTCTCTTCTAAATTCCTAATTTCTTGGACTGGTGCTCTTAATGTCCTTTGGGAAAGTCAAAAATACGAAATTATTATTAGTCCAGGTGTATCTTCATTCGTAACCTTCGCAAGAATGCAAACTCTTGGTCTTGATGTCCTTCGTGGTGTTCAACAAAAACCTTTCAATAATCTCGATTTCGATATTTGGATTACTATTGATAGTGATATCATCTTTACTCCTCAACAACTTATGGATTTAATTGATTCTACTGATATTCATCCAGTTGTCAGTGGAATGTATAGAATGTCAAATTTAACCAATTACGCAATTGTTAAAGAATGGGATACTAACTATTTTACAAAAAATGGATCTTTCGAATTCCTAACTCCCGATTTTGTAGATAAATGGAAAGAAGAAACTGGTCTTAAATATATGCCCGTTAATTATACAGGTATGGGTTTCTTCGCTATGAAAAGAGATGTTTTTAAGAAAATGTCTTATCCATATTTTAATAGCGAACTTCAAGAAATTATTTGCGAAGATGGAACAATTCTTCGTGATATGTGTAGTGAAGATGTATCATTCTGTAAAAATATACAAAAAAATGGTATCCCTATTATGATTAACACAGATATTAGAGTAGGACATCATAAATTAATATCTATCTAAAAAAAAGAAATGGAATTATTTAACACAAATTATATTATTTTTATAATTCTAATTATCATTATTGGTTATTATTCCTTAAAATATTTATTCTTTATCCTTATAGGATTTGTTTTAGGTATCTATTTAACTTATCTATTTTATCGACAACAATTACCACATAAATAAATTGTATCATAATCATTTCTATATAACTCTTCATATTTTGAATAATTATGATGATGAAGATCAAGATTTTTTGCTATATCTACTTGATTAAGTAAATTATTACTTCTTAAAAATACTATTAATTCATTCTTCAATAAATGTCCTATTTCTTCTATTGATGAATAATTATCTAAATCAATTATTATATTAAATCCCCAGAAAAATTCATCACTAATTTGAATTATTTTTTTCATCTTTTTTCTTTAATTAAAAAAGAAAAATCATTTTTTAATTTAAATCACAAAAATATTCATCTAATACTTTTGCGATTTGAGATATTTCCTCAAATAACCAGAACTTTCTTCCCGTTTTTTTTCAACTTATCTATTGCCCTATATAACGCCATCCTCTCCTCTATCTTATTATCCATCGCCGTTGAATTCTTCTCGTCTTTACAAAACCGATATAACCTTGAACTATAATTCTTCATTCCCCAATGCTTTTTTGAACAATTTTTATTCAAACAATAGAGATAATCACAACATAGCACAATCTCATCCGGTTTGTAAGCAATATTTCCAACTCCATCCTCATACTTGTATATGATTGTAGGCATCTTCGGCGAATATTTAAACTTATATCTTATTTCATTTTTTCATCTTTTTCTTAATTATTAATACAAATCACAAAAAATATTCATCTAATATCTTTGTGAAGTAAAATAATTATTACATATAATCATTTTTTGATTGAGTATTTGTTTTAATTTCACTTATAGAAATATATTTATTATCATTGCTTTTTGAATATTACTTGATAAGCGATAATAACCAATCCCATATTTTCCAACTTTGAAACTATAATCATATTTATATCCGATAAACTTTGAAAAAATAAAATTATCATCATCTAACCAATATTTCGGCATTTGAACAAATTTTCTTAATTTTATAAAAATTAAAACAAAATCACAAAAACATTCATCTAATATCTTTGTGATTTCTGTTATTTTTAATTACTTAACAATAACAGAATACCCCTGTCTCTTAAATCTAACAATTGCCCTATCAAGTGCTTGTATTTCGTTATTCTTACAATATTCAGGATTAGTTTTCAATTCATTCATTCGTTCGGAAAAACATGGAAGAACATTATACCAATGCCTATTACGACAATCATATTTTGAACAATATTTAAAATTCTTACATAAAATTATTTCTCTTACAGAAGAAATGTTCTCAATGATTGGTTGAATAGAAGATTTGTTCTCAATGATTGGTTGAATAGAAGTTATGCGATAATAACCAATCCCATTGTTTCCAAGTTTGAAACCATAACCATCTTTTGGTCCATTGTATTTTTCAGAGGGAATAAAGTCTTCATCCTTGATTTCGATAATCTCTTCATCAAAAATTCCGTCTAACCAGTATTTCGGCATTCGGGCAAATTTTCTTAATTTTATAAAAAATCATTTTTACCATTTTTTCATTTAATTTAAAACAAATTTATTATCACATATTGAAATCGCATTATTACTATGAGAAACTAATATAACTGTTATTTTATATATTTCATTTAATTCTTTTATTAAATTTAATACTTTTATTTCATTATCATAATCAAGTGATGATGTTGGTTCATCTAATAATATAATTTTAGGTTTTCTTAAAAATGCTCTACAAATACTTAATCTTTGCTTTTCTCCTCCTGATAAATTCTCATTATCTAATTTTGAAATATTTAATCTTTCTAATAAATTATTTAATAATTCCTTATCTATTTCATTTTCATCCAAATTAGAAATTAAATTATCATATATAGAACCTGAATATAATATCGATTCTTGTCCTACATATGATATTAACTTATTATAATAATAATTATTATCAATTTCTTTAATATTTATATTATCTATTGTTATATCCCCTTCATATGAATATAACCCTAATAATATTTTAATTAATGTAGATTTACCTTTCCCAGAACATCCAGAAATACCTGTAATAATATTATTTGGAATATTTAAATTAAATTTATCAAAAATCTTTTTATTATTATATGAAAATGATAAATCAATTATTCTAATTATAGGAATAATATTTAATGGTATATAATTACCCTCCATTATATTACTCGTATTATCATTAAAAAAATTATTTATATTTTCTAATGATATTTTATTTCTTACTATTGATAATCTTATTTCATTATAATTATGTGCTATCGTAAATATACTTTTTTTATATGATATAAATATAAATATTATCTTATAATCTATCTTTATAAATATACCTATTATTATTAATAAACTTATTATAATATCATCCAATGACTGAAATATTAATAATTTAATTCCATGAAATATTCCCTCTATTTTCCTTAAATTCATATAATCTATACTACTTTTCTTCCATTTATCATATACATTTATATTTAAAATTTTATAAGTATCTATTTTTTCAATATAATCATATATCATATTATTCTGTTCTATTAACATTCTTCCCGATTTATCAATCATTAAATCAAAAAATATTTTATTATATTTATATTCTAAATATAAATGAACTAATGATAATATAAATGTAATATTATAAAATATAAATGATTTATTTATTAATATTAATGAAGTTATTATAAGTTGCGATAAATCCCTTAAAAATATATTTCCATTCGTATAAAATAATTCTGTTATACATTTAGCATCATTATTTAATATATTCGCTATATTTTGATGATTATTTTTATGAAAATATAATAAATTCTTTTTATTATAAGTTTTCATTATATCATCTTTAATTATATGTTTTAATTCTTCCATATAAAGAGTGAAAATTAATCCTCTAATACCAGCAAAAAAATTTGATGATATTACAAATAATAAATAATTAATTATTAATTTATTTATATTATTAATATCATTATTTAATATTTTTGTAATTATTTCACTATATATTAAAGGTATAAATGATAATAATGCCGAAGATATTATAGCTGAAATAAATCCAAAAATAATTTTTTTATCTATTCTTAAAATTAATTTATATATCATTTATTAAAAAAAAATGATATAACTTTTATATAAACTCTTATTTCATATAATGGGAGGAGAAATATATAAGATTGAATTATATCAAGAAACTAATCTTTTAGGATATATTCAAATATTTCATCACAAAAATAAAATATCAATTTCATCTATTAAAGTATTTGAACAAAGAAAAAAATATGGTTCATTATTACTTTTAATAATTATTAATTTTATAAATAATTATATAACAAATTCATATTTTATTAAAGAAATATTTTTAGATGATTGTAGTGATTTAGCATTAACTAAACAAACAATTTATTTTAAATTTGCTTATAGAATTATGGATAAAACAAATCCTGAAAAAATGTCATTAAAATTTTTAACACCAAAACCATCTAAAAAACAATTAAATAGATATTATCCTTATAATGAAGATATTAGTAAAT